>ERZ772910.8-NODE-8-length-133268-cov-5.146247_pt1 | contig 133268 bp, 123 predicted proteins | sample MGYA00511357_ERZ772910 | MGnify/ENA primary metagenome ERZ772910 (study PRJEB29015, sample SAMEA2738096) | human oral metagenome | biome: human oral; feature: human-associated habitat; material: saliva | place: China | collected 2193 ... | reverse complement strand
AATAACTAAGATCAGAGCAGAATTGAAGGAGATAGAGACAGAAAATCCTTTCAAAAAATCAATAAATCCAGGAGCAGTTTTTTTGAAGATTAATAAAATAGATAGACCATATATATAATATATATTTTACAAAATTAATGATTTTTGCTATAATAATTTCATAAAAATAAAGTAAAAAATTGAAATACTGGAGGAAATTATGTCATTATTAATTTTAGTCTTATCATTATTACTGATTATTGAAATTTTAGAAATTAAAGTCGTGCAAAGTGGAAAATATGTTGCCTTGAAAGTTTCTAGCAGTGATTTTATTGGATTGGTAAATGATGGAAGAGTAATGGCTAGTTTTACTGAAAGATAATTGATAGAATCATAATAATAAAAAAACTATTTTTGTTTTTATAACTTTGAGGCGATTTATATTTAAATCGTCTTTTATTTTTTATAAAAAAAAATAGGTAAAAATTTTGTGAGATATGTGATAAAATATATTCAAATAACTTTAAGTAATTATTTTTTAATTTTTATATATTATGAAGCATTTATTTTTAGTTTTTTTTATTTTTTTCTACCTTTAGTAGAAATCTCATCTATGTTTATTTTTAGTATATAGATTTTTTCAATGTTTTTTTCTATATATTTAATTCCTGATTCTATAAAGTCTGGAGAATATTTATATAATATTGATTGTATTCCTATGTTTTTTTCTACGTCATCAACTATTGAAATTTTTCCAAATACAATTACAGATATATATTTTGTCGAAAACTGGTTTGGTAATCTCTCAACTTTATCTACCACCGTAAAAGAAATTTTAGAATTTTCTTTTATATTTTTTAATTTATGTCCACCTTGATTTGTACAATGAATATATATTACATCATTATAGTATGCATAACTCACTGGTATTCCATAAGGTTGATTACAATTATCAGATGTTGAAAGCACTCCATACTCTCCGTTTTTTAGTAATTCTTTTCCCTCTTCTACACTTAGTTCTCTATCTTTTCTTCTCATTTCCATAATTTTACCCCTTTACTATTTTTTTCTTCTTACATTTTTAAATAACAAAAAAGATAAGCTAAAAGCTTATCTTTTTTGTTTTATATCGGAACATTATATGAAAAAGCAACTAAATAAACTCATTGTCATTTGTTTTATAATACAATCTTTTATTTACGCTTTATATCTAATTACATTATATCATATTTATTTATAATTTCAACAATTTACTTATATTAATTTTCTATAGATATACGTTTAATTATAAGATTTTCTTATAAGAACTTATCTTTCATATTTATCCAATACCAATTTTCATTGAATACTAACTTATATAGTTTAAATAGTGATTTTTTAAATTCAAAATATTCTACATCTGTATAGTCTTTTTCAATTCCATCTATAACAAAGCTTATTTTCTTATGTTGATTTTCTAATGGAACAATTTTTAATGTTGATGTATCAGGAATTACTAATGAATTTGAAATTGTTCTATATACTTTTGAGAATATTGGTGCTAAAGGAGTTAATTGAAACCCTCTTAGTGTTGGGTACATTATACTTCCTCCGGCAGACATATTATAAGCTGTACTTCCTGAAGGAGTTGATATAATTAATCCATCTCCTGCAAATGTCTCAAGATGATTTTCATCGATAAATATATCTAAATGTATAACTTCCGAATTATTAGACTTTATTACAAAATCATTTAAGCATTTATTAGTAAATACTATATCATTAGTTTTTAAATCACAATCTAGTAATCTAATCTTTTCTACAAAGTATTTTTGTTCTAAATAATCATCTATAAATTTCTCAATTTTATCAAAACTAATTTCTTGAAAAAAACCAAGCGTTCCTGTATTTATTCCTACAAAAGGAATTTTTGGAAAATTTGAATTATGTACTCCTCTTATAAACGCTCCATCTCCACCTATACAGATATTTAATTCAGCTTCTTCTCTATATTTTTGAGATACTTCAAACCCTTTTTTCTCAAATAATTCTTTGGTTTTTATAAAAGCCTTTAATGATTTAATATTATCATTAAAGAATATATTAATCAATCTTTTCATAATTTCACCTTTTATTTTAATCTATAAAAGTATTTTATCATATACAAACTATATTAGCAAGAAAAAAGGAGCTTTAGCTCCTTTAAATTTTCTTCTTTTTCTTAATTTTTTTTAATCTATAAAAATCTTCTCTTTCTTTTTCCTCAAGAACTTCTGAAATATATTTTTCAGTTTCTTCAAGATTTGGAATTTGAATTTTATCTAAAGCATTTGCCCTTTTTTGATTCTTTTTTATTTCTATAGATAGTTTATAAACTGTGTTTTCAGTTTCTGAAAGTCTATATACTAGTCTTTTAATTTTTTGAAATATTTTTATGGCTTCATCAATTGCTGGGCTTGTCATATACATTCCATAATGAGGTCTTAAAGTTCCATGCTCATATTTTACACTCGGAACATCAAGTCCCATAATAGATTTATAAGAAATTTCAAAATTTTCAGACTTATCTATTGATAGAGAAATGTCTTGAACATTCATAACTCCCATAGTTATATTTGCCTCTTGTAAAATTGAATATGCTCTTTCAAATAGTACTTTTACATCTTCTTGAATTTCCTTTGCTTTTTCAATTTGTTGCATCATTTCTTTTATAAGTACAGTTCTTTTTTTATCTATTAGATTATAGCCTACTTTAGATAATTTTAAATCGTCTTTAATTTTTAATAGATTTGATTTTGTAGGAGCAATATTTTGAATCATATTACCACCTTCCGTATTTTTCTATATATTTACTTTCCAATCTATCTAATTCAATTTTAGGGAATAGTTTGAATAAATCCCAAGCAATATCAAGTGATTTTTCAATTGTTCTGGATTCATCAAAGTTTTGGTTTAAAAAGTTTTGTTCAAACTCCCTACCGAATTCCATATAAATTTTATCTATCTCTGTTAAATCATCTTCCCCAATTATTTGTGATAGCGAACGAACTTCTATAACCTTTGAATAAAGAGCGAACAACTGAGATTGTACTTGATCATGATCTTCTCTTGTATATCCATCTCCAATACCATCTTTCATAAGTCTTGATAGTGAAGGCAAAATATTAACAGGTGGATAAATATTCTTTTGGAATAATTCCCTTGATAAAACTATTTGTCCTTCAGTAATAAAACCTGTAAGGTCAGGAATTGGATGAGTTATATCATCATTTGGCATAGTTAAAATAGGAATTAATGTAATTGAACCTTTCTTTCCCTTTACCATTCCGGCTCTTTCATATAAGGTAGAAAGATCTGAATACAAATATCCCGGGTATCCCTTTCTACTAGGAACTTCTTCTCTTGCAGAAGAAATTTCTCTTAAAGCCTCTGCATAACTTGTAATATCAGTCATAACTACCAAAATATGCATTCCTTCTTCAAAGGCAAGATATTCTGCAGCAGTTAATGCAGTTCTAGGCGTTGAAATTCTTTCAACAATTGGTGCATCAGCAAGATTTATATATGAAACAACTCTGGAAGATGCTCCTGATTCTTCAAAAGCACTTTTAAAGAACTCATAATCATCATATTTAATTCCCATTCCTGCAAATACTATTGCAAATTTATCATCAGAATTTTTTAATTTAGATTGTCTAACAATTTGAGCTGCCAACGCATTATGTGTCAAACCATTTGATGAAAATATTGGAAGTTTTTGTCCCCTAATTAAAGTAGTAAGAGTATCAATTGCAGAAATTCCAGTTTCCAAATAATCTCTTGGATATTCTCTTGCAACAGGATTCATAGGTCTTCCATTTACATTATATTTTTTCTCTGAAATAATATAATCTCCATTATCAATTGGTTCTCCTACACCATTAAAAGTTCTTCCTAAAATATCTTTACTAAGACAAATTTCAAGCGGAGTTCCTGTAAAAGTAACAGCAGAATTTTGTGTTGAAATTCCGGTTGTACCTTCAAAAACTTGAGCAATTACCTTATCTCCTTGAATTCTAACAACCTTGGCTCTTCTTTTCTCTTTACCGTCTATTACAATATCCATCATTTCATCATAGCTGACATTATCTACACCTTTAAGTACAATCAAAGGTCCATCTATTTTTTCCAGTTTTAAATATTGTCTTTGCATAATAATCACCTACTCTCCCTGATTTTCATCTATCAAAGCAGCATAATAGCTATTAATTTTTGAATTTAAGATTTCAAATGCTTCCTCATATTTTTCATTTGGAATATTATATTTCATCTTTATAACTTCTTCAAACAAATCATCATTTTTTATACGAGTAAGGGCAACTTGTTGTTTTACTGCTAAAGTACAATTCATATATAAATTATCTATTACTTTTAACATTTCAAATTGTTTTTTTAAAGGAACATAACTGTCTGTTTCATGCATTGCATTTTGTTGTAAAAATCCCTTTTTCAAAACTTTTGCAATTTCTATAACTATTCTTTGATCATTTGGTAAAACATCTTCTCCAACCAATTGAACTATTTGATTTAATTTGTTATCTTCTGAGAGAAGTTTCATCATCTTTGCTCTTATTTTCAATAGTTCTGGTGATACATTTTCATCATAATATTCTTTAATTAATGAAATATATCCACTATAACTTGTAAGATAGTTTACAGCAGGATAGTGTCTTATATATGCTAAATTCTTATCCAAACCTATAAAGGCTGAAACAAATCTTTTAGTATTTTCAGTTACCGGTTCAGAAAAATCTCCACCAGGAGGTGAAACTGCTCCGATTACAGTAATAGAACCTTCTTCTTTTGAGAGAGTCTTTACATAACCCGCTCTTTCATAAAATTGTGCAATTCTTGAAGGAAGATATGCAGGATAGCCTTCTTCTGCAGGCATTTCTTCAAGTCTTCCTGAAATTTCTCTCAACGCTTCTGCCCATCTTGAAGTAGAATCTGCCATAATAGCAACATGGTAACCCATATCTCTATAATACTCCGCAATAGTTATTCCGGTATATATTGATGCTTCACGAGCAGCAACTGGCATATTAGAAGTATTTGCTATTAAAATGGTTCTTTCCATAAGCGGTTTTGAAGTTCTTGGGTCAATTAACTTTGGAAATTCCTCAAGAACATCTGTCATTTCATTACCACGTTCTCCACAGCCGATATAAACTATAATATCAGCATCAGACCATTTTGCAAGTTGATGTTGAGTCATAGTTTTTCCTGTACCGAATCCACCCGGAAGAGCAGATGTACCACCTTTTGCTATTGGAAAGAAAACATCAAGTACTCTTTGTCCTGTAATTAAAGGTTTTGAAATTGGCATCCTTAAATTTGTAGGACGTGGAATTCTAACTGGCCATTTATGATACATTTTTAAATTGTGAATTTTCCCATTTTCGTCTTTTATTATTACTAAATTTGTTTCTAAATTATATTTTCCTGAAGGTAAAACTTCAATTACTTCACCACTAACAGTTGGTGGAACTAAAATTTTATGTTTAATAAAACTTGTTTCTTGTGTTGTAGCAAAAACTTCCCCAGATGACAACTTATCTCCAACTTTAACAAGTATTTCAACATCCCACTCTTTATCCTTGTCTATTGAAATCAATCCAATTCCTTCAGCAATAAATTCTCCTGTCATAGAATATATTTTTTCAAGAGGTCTTTGAATACCATCAAATATATTTCCAATAATTCCTGGACCCAATGTTACTGAAAGAGGAACATTGGTACTTTCAATTGTTTCTCCTACTTTTAAACCCTGTGTTTCTTCATAAACTTGTATAGTCGCTACATCTTCGTCAATAGATATGATTTCTCCAATTAATTTTTTATCCCCAACCAAAACCATATCTCTAACTTTGTAAATTTCCATACTATCCGCTTTAACAACAGGACCATTTATATCAATTATTTTAGGTATATTACGCATTACCTTTCTCCTCATTACAATTATTAATTAATTGTTTATTCCAATTTCTTTTTTTAAATTTGCTAAAATTTTTTGGTATTTTGTCGTTAATAGAAAATCGAGAGAATAATTTAATCTATAAGTTTTTTCCACATTTTCTATTTCAAAACCTCCAACTTTTATATCAAGACTTTTTTCAACCTTGATATCTCCTAAGACATTTTTTATTATTTCCTTATCTCTTTCAAAACTTTTTTCATAAACATAAACAATATCATTAGAATTTATTTCTGATTTTACATTTTTTAAAGTATTTTTTAAATATGATACACCTTTTTCAGTCATATATGAATTATTCAATTCTTCTTTAAGAGCTTTAAAAAATTCATCATATATTTCTTTATTCGTATTTAAAATGATATCTTGTCCTTCTTTTAAAGTTTTTGAACGAATTTTATCTGATTTACTTTCAAGTTTTGCCCTATAGTCTCTCTTTAATTTTTCTATTTCTTCGTATTTTTTAGCTTTATATTCTGTAATTAATCTCTCAGTTTCAGAAGCAATTTTTTTTAATTCTTCATTATACTTTTCATCAATTTCTTCATTTAGTATTCTTTTAAATGACTCTATCTTATCTTCAATTGTTATCATAAGATTTCTCCTTAAATATTAATTCCTATTGATTCGTTTATATAGTTTGTAATGAAATTTGGATCTCTTTTCAAACCTGTTCTATCTGGTATCTCAACTATAAGTGGAAAAGTATTTTTTAATTTAACTTCCATAACTTCTTCGCTAATAAGGTCAAAAATATTTTCAGTTAAAATTAAAATTCCAATTTCCTTATTATTTAGACAATCATTAAATTCTTCCAAAGCCTCTTCTCTAGTCTTTAAAACAACTCCAGTTATACCAGCTAATCTCATTCCTACAAGTGTATCTGTATTATCAGATATAAGATAACTTATCATAAAATTCTCCTAAACTCTTTGTAAAATCATAATTGAAATTATAAGTCCGTAAATTGCAATACCTTCTGCAAGTCCAAGAATAATAAGTGTTTTACCTAAAATTGAAGAATCTTCTGAAACAGCACCGATTGCCGCTGAGCCTGCTTGACCAACACCAATTCCTGTACCAATTGCTGCAAGACCAGTTGATAAGGCAGCTGCTAAATATCCCATTCCACTCGCTGAACTTGATGTACTTTGTGTAGTTTCTGCTGCAAAAGCAATATCTGGAACAAGTCCCATTAAAAATAATGCTAAAATTGAAATGACATTAATTGCTATTGCCTTTTTCAATCCTGATTTTGTTGTTTTCTTTCCTTTTCTTAAATAAGAAATACCTGTTAAAATAGTTGTTCCTATTCCTAATGTTATTAATAATAAAGTAATTTTCATAATTTTCCTCCTAATTTTCTTCTTTTAATTCTACTTTTAACGGTTCATAATTAATTCCTTCACCATTAAAATATTTACTAAATAATTCATAATATTCCAATCTTATCGCTTGAATGAAAACTATAAGTCCTTCAAGACAAACTATGAATATATTTCCTAAAACAATCATAAATATATTTCCAATACTTGAACCCAGCATTTGTCCTAAAGCATGAAATGCCATAAAAAGTCCAACATGGTTAATCGCAAAAGCTCCAACTCTTATAAAAGAAAGTGTATTTGAAAAGAATCCCATTACAGTTTCAAACATTTCAAATCCGCTTTCAACAGGAGAGAATTCTTCTTTTTCTTCTATTTTACTAATCATTGGAACAAGTTTAGGTTTCATAAACATCAATGTTGAAGTTACAACCAAAATTACAACACTTATTATTGTAATCATTGAAGATACATTTACACTTACATACTTTTTTAACAAAACAGTATTTAAAACTATTACTATAAATGAGATATAGAATAAAAATCCTGATAACCCATTTTTATCAAAAAATAATTTTCCAAATTCTTTTCTCATCTTTAAGTTTCTAAAGTTGATAATATATGCAATTAATATCATTAAAATACCAAGTCCAATTGTTGCGACAAGTATTGTGTTAATATCATTCATCGGCCTTATAATTAAAGCTGGAATTAATTCTTCAATTCCAAAAACACTTCCATATACAAAACCGAAAAACATTGATGAAAAACCAATTCTTTGGATAATCTTTGCTATTACACCAAGTTTTTTCGACAATAACATTCCAGCGATTACAAAAATCAAACCCTGCCCTACATCTCCGAACATCATTCCAAACAAAAGCAAATATGTTATTGCAAAAAACGACGTCGGATCTGTTTCCTTATAGTCAGGAATTGAATACATCTTTACCAAAGCTTCAAAAGGTCTTAAAATAAAATTATTTTTTAACTTTGTAGGTATCTTAAATTTTGAAGGAATTTCATTGTCATCTTCAAAATATATCAAAGCACTTTCTGAAACTTTCTCTACTGAATTCTTTATACTTTTAACTTTAGATTCAGGAACAAAAGCACTTAATAAAATAAAATTTTTACTTTCAGCAATATGTCCCTCAAGTTCCTCAATCTTTTCAATAATTTTATATCTATAATAAAAACCTAAAATATCTTGCAAATATTTATCCTTAAATTCAGCTTTTTCCTTTAAAATTTCATCCTGTTCTCTTTCTAAACTTTCCAATTCAGCATTTTTATTTTTAATAAAATCCTTAAAAGAAATATCTACATTAGGAAGTTCAATTCTATCAAAGGACAAAGAACGAATAAAATATTTTGTATCTTTTGCATAAACGGAAGGGGTGAAGATTATTACAGTTTCTCCATAACTACTAGTTCCTAAATGCACAACTATTCCATTAATATTTTCATAATTTTCCTTTAATTTTATCCAAGAATTTTTTGAAATTTCTCCCATATCAAAATTAATATGTTTTAAATTGTAAAACTCAGATATTTTCATATCACTATCAGAAAAATATTCAACAGCATTTAATAATATTTTAATTTCTGCTCTCCTTTTCCTGTTTTCGTCTTCTCTAGACTTTATTGAAGAAGATTTTACAGATATATCATCTAATAATTTAAGTTTTTCACTGTAATTTAATTCTTTTAAATCATTTAAAGTAACATCATCTTCTTTAATGTTAAAAAAATCAAACATTTGATCTAAAAGTTCTTTATACTTTCTCTTTTTAAAAACTTTTTCTCTATGATATGGCCTTATCTTATCAACAGCAACACCCATATCATTAAAAATCCCTATTTGAGAATCCATATACTTCATTGTGAAATTTTCTGAATTTTCAGCATTTGTAATATGAATCGAGCCATTCAAAACAATTTCTCTAAGAATACTGTGAGCATCCTGTTTTAAAGCAACAAGATTCATCATTTTCATTTTTTCAACAGCCAATTTAACACCCCCTAACTAAATTAATGAATATTAATTAGATATTCTTTTACTTCACTTTTACTTAATTTATACTTATTCGCTTCTGCTATTCTAATTAAATTTTCATTTTGAATATTCAATTGAATAATAAATTTAAGTAAAGTAGAAATTGAATTATCATAGTCTTTAAGTTTCTTTAAATGGCTAAGATAAACATATTCTTTAATATTTCTATTTGAAACAATAGTATTTCCATTTGCATCTTCAAGAGTATGTCTTAATTTAGTTTTCTTTATCTTCTCAACAATAGCCTCAACGCTATCACTATATATTAAGTCCTTTAAAAAATCGCCTTTAATAAACTTTCCAAATCTTAAACTATAACTATAAATCTCTTCATTTGGTAAGTCATAATACTTTTTTGCTCTAATTATCCATTGAAGATTGATTGTATCTATTAAAGTAGAAAAATAATCATTAAAGATAGCCTGACTTGATTTTGATAATTTATCTATAGCATTTTTCAAAGTTAAAAAATACAAACTATCTAATTTCATTTCAACATGAAAATGTAGTCTAAATATATCATCATCCGTTAAAGAGGCAACTGCTTTTTTGTAAATTGTGCTTTTTAATACTTCAAGTGCCTGATTAAAATTATCACAATTTATAAGCTTCGCATAATCAATATGTTTATTTTTCCTATACATTATTGTATCTCTTTCCAAGTCAATCTTTTCATTTTCAACAATACTTCTAAGAATTATTTTTAAATCTTTAAATTCATACTTCATAAGCATTGCTTCTATAATTTTTTTATCCTCACCAAAAAGGAAAAATTTTAATCTACCAAGCAACTCAGCTTCAATCTTATTGAGCATAAATTCTGTGTCATATCTATTTCTCATAGATCTTTCTTCATACATAGGAATTTCGTATTTATATAGTATATTATTCTTTAAATAATCCACAATCTCATGCCTTTGTTCAAAAGATAAAATTTTGTCATAATCAGATTGCTTTAATATTCCTTTTCTTAAAACTCCAATTTTAGCATTAATTGAATGAAAGTTATTCCCCATAAAACTCACCACTTTCCAAAAGGGAACTAGCAATATTTTTAACCAAGTTTTCCTTTTTATCTTCAAAAACATTTTTTATCTCTAAAGATTTTTTGTTATATTCTTCAAGTTTATCCTTATCTTCATGCTCAATTTTAGAAAGATATAGCTTAAGATTTTCTTGTTCTTCTTCTAAAACTTTATTGTACTCTTCATCAATAACATTAAGTCTTTCTTTTCTATCAAGAAGTAACTTTTGTTTTTCAGCTTCTAATTTCATTTGATAATCCTCAGCACCCTTATCAATATCAAATATATTTTTTATAAAACTTTCCATAAATGCCTCCTTTCTAAAATTATTAAATTTTTAAAAATTTCTCCAAAACAAAAGCGCATTCGTAAAAATGCACTTCCAAATTTGCGATAATAAAAAATAAACTTGTTTACGGTATGATGAACTCAACTATAAACAAATTTGATAATTTATTTTTATTAAAATATAATGTTTTAAGCTAATCTACAATAAGCTTATTTAAAATAAGTTTATCTTCATCATAAGTAAACTATATGATATTTTTAATATTACAATAAGTTAAAAAAATATTTTTTAAACTATTTTAATAACCAATAACTATTTATCAGATAATTCAATCATTGGCATTATTCTATCAGAGTTTTTATCATCTACACTAATTCCCCATCCACAAACTGGGCAAGATAAAAATTTCTTTGATGAAAACGGAAAAATTGGTATAAAAAATAATGTAAACCATTTTTTATCATTATAAAGTGTCCATATTGAAGTATTATCACAATGATCACAATGACACGCTTCTTTTGTTTGACCTATTTTTTTGCTTCTTACTTTAGATCCATAAAAAATTATCATTTTACCTCCTAAATACCATAATTTATATATAGTATTATATACTCTTTAAAATTTCAAAAATATTTTTCAAGAACTATTTTCAGCTCTCTTGAAAACATATATATTATACACCTATGTTTTTATAAAATCAAGCATTTAAATCACAAAATATAAAAGTTTGTGAAAAAATTAATTTCTAGCTTTTAACTTAATATAATTACTGTCTTCTTTATAATTTTTACAGAATTTTTCATATAATTTAATTAAACTTTTTTCAGAAATATCTTTTCTTTTATAGTTAAGCAAATAATATTTATTTTTAAGATTAAAATCAATCCTTGAAGTTTTTGAATAAACAAAAAGAAATATTTCATTTCCATTAAATTCAGTTTCTACAGAAGGTGAAGATTTTTCTGTATCTTCTATTGTAATTTTAAATCTAAATTTACAATCAGAAATTAGATTAAAAAACTCTTTTTTATCCTCATCAGACTCAATATTTGCTGTATATCCACTTCCTTCGAAATATACTTTAATTACTTCATTATTTACAATTTCATTTTTTAAAGAATGTAATTCATATTTATATCTTAAAAATACTGATAAAAATACTATACATATTAGAACGAAAATTATTGATATGATTTTAAAAAGTTTCTTATTTTTCATAATTAAAATTCCTCCTAAAATTCTTCTCGTACAACTTACTTATATTATATAGCTAAATTTTTTATAAAGTCAACTAATAATATTCTTTATAATATTAAAAAACTATTGAATAAAAAAATATATATGATATAATTGCTTTAAATATGTATATATCATGTATTGTGTATACTTAATAATTTTAATGGAATATAGAACCATGGAGAAAATATATAGATGCAAGATGCAATTATTTTTCATTATGAAAGGAGAATAGTGTGAAAACCCTAGTTTTAAAATATATTGATAAGAAAAATATTTCAATAATAACTTTGATTATAGCATTTTTATCAAGAATCATTGGAGGTATGATTACTAATAAATATCTATCATATCTACCATATATTAATAAACATTCATTTTTTATAGACTTAATTGGAATTTTTCTTCCACTAATTTTAAGTACAATAAGTATAATGAATTTAAAGCATCTTAACAATAAAAAAATGGAATTTTTATTTACTATATTAAATATAGTTCTTCTTTTATCAATTCCTTCAATCTATTCAGATATTCTAAAATTAATAGATTAATAAAATAAAAAAGCGGATTATATATACTATATCTAAAAAATATAATATTTGATAATCGACTTTTTCATATAATTTAATTTTTTATAAATATCATTCAAAAAACCAAAGTCAAATTTGACTTTGGTTTTTAAATTTCAACAAATTCATTTATTCCAAATAGATATAATCCCTTTTTGGCAACTTTTTTGCCGGAAATATCTTCAATTGCAGATTTATATAAATCCAATTGTACTTTATATCTTTCCTTTACTTCTTCAAGATTTACTTTTGTTACATAATCTGTCTTGTAATCCAATAAAATTATTTCTCCATTTCCATTTTCAAAGAAAAGGTCAATTATTCCGACTACCATAATTTTTTCGTCTTCTGAAATATTTTCATCTTTAAATAGATTTTTCAATTTTATATTATAATCAATGGCTTTTTCTTTAAATAATTTTTCAGATTTATTTGCAATATAGATTTCTTTAAAAATATCAGACTGAATAAATTTTACAATCCAATTAATATTTATCGTTACTGCTTCGTCCAAGCTCATAATATTTTTTTCAACGAATGAATTTATTTGCGACTTAACTTCTTCTCTTATTTTTGAAACATCTTCTGTATCAAATTTTGAAAAGTCTAAAAGTTGCATTGCTAAATGGAAAATAGTTCCTTTTTCTGCAGAATTAAAACCAACTTTTTCCTCACCCTGATGAATAAATGACGGAGTTTTCAAAACAAAATTCTCTTTATAATATTTTTGATGTTTTTCTTCGTCTTCTTCCTGAATCATCTTTTTGATTTCAGAAACAGTGATGCTTGATGGCTTGTTTAAAACATTTTTATAAACATATTCTTTGTTAAATCTATCTTCTAAGAATTCTTTAACAGTTCGCATTTCTTGTTTAACTTCAATATCATCTTCTTCAGAAATTATTTCATTGGTTTTAATTTCTTCTTTAATTCTTTGATATTCTATAAATTCCTCTGTTTTAGTATTTACATTTAATTGAAATTTCAAGTCTTCATTTCCTAAAAAGTTTTCTTCTCTTCCCAAACAATTCAAACTTGTTCCATAAACTGTAAGATTATCAATAGAACTTAATATCCAATCGAGATAATTATTTATTTTTAGAATTTTATAATTACTTATATTGCCTCTTTCATCAATTCCGGTGCTTATTTCTTCTTTTAAATTCTCATAATCTTTTACTCTTCCGGTTATTATGAGTTTTTCCTTTGCTCTTGTCATTGCGACATAAAGAAGCCTCATTTCTTCAGCAATTTGTTCATTCTTCTTAAATTTTTCAATTTTTTTCTTCATAATACTGTTAAATGAAGTTTTTTTATCAATATCATAAACAACAGGACCAAAACCAAGTTTTTGATGTAAAACCAAATTGCTGTCGTCTGCTCTAAAATTAAATTTCTTATTCGTATTTGCAAGAAATACAATAGGAAATTCTAAGCCTTTGCTCTTATGAATACTCATTATTTTAACTACATTCGCATCTTCAGAAATTAGTTTCGCCTCTGAAATATCACTTTTTAAACTGATTTTTTGAATATAATTTACAAAATTGAATAATCCCTTATAAGAATTTTTTTCATAATTTTTTGCCTTTTCGAAAAGTAACATAAGATTTGTCTTTCTCTGATCTCCCATATCTAAAAGTCCGACATAATTGTAGTATCCTGTATATTTATATAAAAACCATATTAACTCATCAGCTGAAACTAAAGATTTTTTTTGTATAAATAATTTTAAATCGGAAATAAATTTTGAAATTTTTTCTCTTATGCTTGCTCTAATTTCTATATTTTCATCATCTAATATCTTAGTTAAAAGCTCATAAAATTTTAATTCTCTATCTACAAGTCTTATTTGACTTAATTCTGTTGGTGTAAAATTATAAATTGGAGAATACATAACTGAAAGAAGAGGAATATCTTGCATAGGATTATCTATAATCTTGAGTAAATTGATTATTGTATCTACTTCAAAAGTATCAAAATATCCACCCGTACTCTCTGCATAAATCGGAATATTATATTCTAAAAATACTTCTTCTAAAATTTTTGTATTACTACTTGGAGAACGCATCAAAATAACAACATCTTTGTAATCAACTTTTCTATAATCATCCAAATTTTTATCATAAACTTTAAAAGGATTTTCTTTATTGTTCATCATATTGTAGATTGTGTTTGCAATTTTTATACATTCAAGCCTAAAAGATTTCATCTCCTCAAAATCTTCTGAATACTCATCAGTTAAAATTATCTCATCTTCATCCTCATCATCTGATTTTTCATCAACCAAAAGAATTTCAACTGCACCACCGACATTTTCATCACTTTCTTTAAAACTTGCCATAGGATTTAATCTTTCGTCAACAGTATAATCAAGTTCTCCCGTTTCTTTTTTCATTATTTTTGAAAAAATTAGATTTGTTCCCTCAAGAATTTCTTTTCTACTTCTAAAGTTTGCGTAAAGCATTATCTTTTTATTAAAACTGTCAATATCGTCCTCTACTCTATAATAATTTTCATATTTTTCCATAAAAATACTTGGATCAGCTTGTCTAAATCTATAAATACTCTGTTTAACATCTCCAACCATAAATCTATTATTTTCTTTAGCAACTGCTGATAAAAGAATTTCTTGAACAAGGTTGCTGTCTTGATATTCGTCAATAAAAACTTCAGCATATTTTTCTTGATATTCTAAAGCTGTTTTAGACGGTTTAATATTTCCGTCTTCATCAATATCTACAAGTATCTCTAATGCCAAGTGTTCAATATCTGAAAAATCTACATAATTAAATTTTTGTTTTCTCTCCCAAAACTTTTCCTTAAATTTAATTACAATATCAGAAATAGAACGAACATAAGGATAAATTAAATCACTTTCTATTTTTATATTTTCTATATTCAAATTTAAACTCTCAAGAGATTCTTTAATTCCGTCTTTTAAACCATCTATTTCTTTTTTTACTTTATTATATATTTCTTTTACTTCTTCATCACATTTTGAAATTCTAAAATTTCCAAAATCTGAATGTAAAAATTCATAGGATGATTTTTTTAATTCATCAAATTTTGTATTATCCTTTAAAAATGTCTTTAAACTTTCCTTTACAATAGATAATGCATCCAACAAAGTATTATAGATATTTAAATATTTTTCAAGTTCAGGATAATTTTCAATTCTTTTCAAATTATTTTTAATACTAAGTTCAAAAAACTCCAAATCCATATCTACATCTTTTACAATATCCAAGATGTAATTTTCTAAATAAAAATTATCATCCTTTGTACTCGTATTAAAAAATTCTGCCTTTTCATTTAGCCAAATATCTGGAAAAGGATGAGAATTCACAAAATTATTTACATTCAATAAAAGTTGTAAAAGTCCTTCATCCGTATTTTTCTTAACATACCAATCAACTAATTTCAAAAAGCTATCATCATTATTTTCATAAAGTTCTTCAAATAGTTCTTGCATAACTTCTTTTGCTAAAACTTCATTTTCACTAGGATCTATTACTTTTATATTGTTATCCAAATTTACCAAATGAGCATAAGATTTCAAAACATCCTTACAAAAAGAGTCAATAGTTGTGATGTCAGCACCACTAAGGAGCATTAATTGTTTTTGAAGATGTTCATTTTCTGGATTTTCTTCAAGTTTCTTTTCAATAGCCTTACTTACTCTTTCTCTCATTTCAGATGCTGCCAATTTTGTAAAAGTTACAACTAGTAATTTATTTATATCTATAGGATTTTTTTCATCTAAAATAAGCTCAATAATTCTTTCAATAAGTACAGCCGTTTTTCCAGAACCTGCTGCAGCAGATACAAGTAAATTAGTATTCCTACTATCTATTACCTGTTTTTGCTCTTTAGTCCACTTTACTTCACTCACTATTTCTCACCTCTTTTCTCTTTATTTTTTAATTCCATTTTTTCAAATACTTCATTTGGTTTGTCTTTTGTTACTAAATTCTTAATATTATTATATTTATTATGTTTTACATCAAATCTACAAATAGATTTATATTTACAATAATCACAAGGCTTTTTATCCTTATACCTGAAAGGTTTTATATCAATATTTCCATCATAGATTTCTTCACAAATATCCTTAGTCTTATTTAAAACAAATTCATTTACTATTTCAAATTCATCAGTTGTCAATCCTAAAGTACCTGCTCCAATTTCTTGACCTTTTGATTTCAATTTGATGGGAAGTATCTCAGAAATTAATCTATTTTCTTCTAAAGTTTTATCTAAATTCTTTAAAAGTTCCATATCCTTGATAACAAAACCGGTAAGCTTATTTTTCTTAAGTTTTTCACTATAAAAGCTATCATCATTCATATCAAGCATTTTTGAATAAGTTTCAAAACCAACCAAATTTGTAGTAAAATCACTATAAAATAATCCTGCAGGTTTATATCTATCTTTATTTGAAGATAAAATTGCATTCATATATACAAAAAGTTGAAGTTGAAGCCCAGCATAAACTTGATTCAAGTCAATATCTCTTTTTGAAGACTTGTAATCAATAATTCTTAAAAAGTCTGAATTTTCACCTTTAAAAACGTCAATTCTATCAATCTTCCCAACTAATTTAATCTCTTTTCCATTCTTTAAAGTATATGAGATTGGCTTGATAGACTCATCTCCAAATTCCGTTTCAAAACCAGTAGGAATAAAATTACCACGTCTTACTTGTTCAGCCATAATTTCTATACTTTCAACAATATTTTTTTGCGTAATACTTGAAAAATACTTATATTTTGGAGAGCTTTCAAGAATAAAATTAGATTTTTCAGACATCTTTTTAGTTAATCTTTCAACTTCTAACCTTATAAATTCTCTATCAATTGTATTCCAATCAATGTTATTTTCGTAAACTCCTTTAAAAAAGTCATCAAAAATCTTATGACAATAAGTTCCATAATCAGCAGGAGAAAAGTCATATACTTCTCTTTCCTTTGCTCTAAGTCCATAATTTATAAAATATGAAAAAGGACAACGCATAAAGTTTTCTAATTTTGAAATACTTACATTTCCACTTTCATAAAGGAATGATGTATAATCTTTGATATTTTCTGTTTCTTTTTTGTAGTTTAGTTTATCCTTTAAAATTTCAATCTTATGTTTATAATCATCATCTTCCATCAAAAAATCTATTATTTCTTTAAAATTATATTTATCATTTTCACTCATTTTATTTGAATTTAAAGAATCTATATTGGATACTAAAATTTGGTATAACCTCTCTTTAGAGAAAGTTTCAAAAATATCCATAATAGTAAAATTTTTAAAGAAATCTATACTTTCAATTTCTAAATTCTTAAAAAGAAATAGCATCTTTTTCACAAATCTGGAAACTAAAAGACTCTTTCCTTCCAAATCAGAAATAGGATAAGTTATATACAACTTTTCTTTGGCAATACTAAAAGTCTTATAACTTAAAAATTGCTCATCAGTAGTTTTAATTAAATTATTATTTGAAAAATTTAATCCTAAAGTTTTTAAATTTTCTTTTTCATTTTCACTAATTAAATCATTATCAACAATGTTTTTTGGGAAATTCCCATCGTTAACACCCAATACAAAAGCTATTTTTGTAGAAGGCTTTTTCATTCTGTCAACTGTTGTAATAAAGATTTCATCTTTTGAAGGTGGTACAATTCCAAGTTCAATATTTTCAATTTCAGTTTTAATTAAATTTAAAAATTTAGAGTAGGAAATTTTATCATCTCCCATAAATTCAACTAATTCATCTAATATTCCAATGAAACTTCCCCACACTTGAGAATACTCTTTCGCCTTATACAAATTCCCTTCATTTTGAAAATCTGTTACAAATTCATTTATTCTATTAAAAAGACCAATTTCCAAAGTGAACTCATATAAATATTTACAAATATCTTTTACTGTATTTCTACCTTTTAACTTTTCATGTAAATTTTTTATCGGTACTACCACTAAATTTTTAATCTCATTTATCTTTTCAAGTTTTTCATCGTCACTTTCTTCATCAACACTATGGACGATTGACTTGCTCCAGGATTCGTCAAACCAACGATTACCTTTTATATCATTAGCAATTACATAGTTTTCTAGAAGAAAAATATCTTCATTTGAAATTCCAGTTAGACCACTTTTTAAATATCTAAAAACAGAATCATAGGAATAATTTTTATCCTTCATATCTAAAATAGATAAAATTAGAATAATAATTGGATTTTCCATAATTGAAATTTTTTCATCTAAAAAATAATCAATTTTATAGTCATCAAAAACTCTTTCAATAATATAAGAATATTCATCTAAACTTCTCATACAAAGAGTTATATCATTGTATCTATATTTTTTTGTCTTAACTAATTTTGAAATTTCTTCTGCAATAAAAGAAACTTCATCATAAATATTTTTAAACTTTATAATTCTAATATTTTCAGAATCTTTATAATATGGTTTTGAAGAAAAATCTCCTACACTTTTTTCTAAGAAGTATAAATCATCAGAATTATAATAGCTTTCATTTGAAAGTGAAACATTGCCAAGTAATGGAATATTATGCTTCTCACATATATTTTTAATATTCAAAATTGTAGAATTACTTCTAGCGAACATATTCATTTTTGAATGTAAATTTTTAAATTCAGTTAAAAGAGAAAAATAAATATTTTTCGAATAACAGATTAACTTTTCAATTACCAAGTATTGAGCAGGAGTAAAGTCCATATATTCATCAACAAAAATTGTTGCACCTTTGATACTTTCAAAATCATCAAGTTTTTGGGCAAAAATATTCAAAGTATCTTCTGTATCAGAGTATTTTTTATCAATCAAATTTTCATAAGACTTATAAATATTATATAAATCTTGCATTTTAAATTTCAAAGACTCGTTTTTAACATTCTCTGTAAGCGAAAAAACATCCATAACTGAAAAATCATTTTGCTTAAACTCTATTATCATGTCCATAATATTGTTTACAAAACCCATTTTAAAATCATCAGATTTAAAAGTAATCAAATCTTTTGAAACCAAGTCCATTGCTTTAAAAGTTAAAAGACTTCTAGCACTTGTCGTAAGTCTTCTCTCTTTAAGTCCACCGACATTGGTAAATACAATTTTACTTAAAGTTGAAAAACTAACAACTCTAATTCTAAAATTAGGATCAATATTTTTTTCATCTTCAAGCTTTTCACTTAATCTTTTTTCCATTTCATATGTAAATTTTTCCGGAACTAAAATATAAATAGGCTTTTTATCTTCTCTTTTAGCCTCTTCAAAACAAAGCTCTAAAATCTTATCAGTCCTATCCGCTCCAAATCTTCCTGTTATAAATCCAACTGCCACAATAATTACCTCTTTCAATCTGATATGATTATTTTATCATATTTTGATATAACAAAAAAGAGTTACCACTTAAGTAACTCTTTGTAAACTATTCTTTTCTATAAACTGAAAAAATTTTTGATTTTGATCCATCTTCATTTTCAATTTGCAAATCATATCTAGTATATACTTTCCCATTTGTATCCTTTACTTTCTTATGATAAACTACTACCAATTTTTTATATTTTACATCTTTATTGGCATTATCAACATATTCTTTAATAGTCTTTTCTTTTTCTAATATTACGGATTCTGTTTTTAAAATTTCTTCATCTACTTCAACTTTAAAATGATTATAAGCAAGTAGTAATACAAAAAATAAAAGTAAAATTAAAAACAACTTAAAAGGTTTATTTTTCATAGTTTGCCTCATTTAATTTTTTTAATTGAATATAATAATTTTTTATCTTTACAAAATTATTTTTCTTTATATTTTTCTTCATAAAAAAATATTATGGATTTTTTTCCTCCAAAAGTAACTTCTATTTCATGAAAATTGTAAAATATACCATCTTGGTAAATAAATTCAGTTTTAATTACTTTTAATTTTTCCCCCGTTTTATTTTCTCTATACCTTAAATATTCATCTATATTAAGTTTTGGTATATCAGGTTCAGTTTTTATATCAAATTTTTTATTATCAACTTTTATAGCTTTAAATCTATTATCTTTAACGACTATTTCGTAACCATCTAAAATTTTTGCACCTTTATATTTTTTATATAAATGGTAAATTATTTTTCCGTCAACATCTTCTTTATCTTCTATATATGAATTGATATCAAAACTTCTATTATTTTCCCTTATTTGTTTATAAAAATCTGAAATATTTGTAAACTCACCCTCAAGAGCAAAAAAATCTTTTTTCCCATATTTTTCAAATAACTTATTTAAAGACTCTTCTTTTAAATACCTTCCTCCGATAGAAAAATCCCTTAACATAAATCTAAAATAATAATCATAGCACTTATAAGCATTTATATAATAACTATCTGTATAAATTTCTACTCTAGGTAAACATTTATAAGGTGCAAAATAAATTCTTGCACTTTTATTAGAAAAATCAGTTATCAGGTCAATAATTTCTTTTTTTTCTTCAATAGTATCTATCTTATATTCAATTTCATCAACTTCAAACACTAATTTTTTACCATACAAAAATTCTTGTTTAAACATATACACATTAAACATAAAATGTAGAATTAATAACATTTTAACAATTAAAAATATTATAATTATTTTAATAACTTTTTTAAAAGTCTTATGATATATTCTATTTTCTAGTGTAAAATCTAAACTTAAATTATTCCTTTTCATAAATATCAATCACCATCTTTGAATTATTTATTGTATGTTCTACAGAATGCAAAGTATAAAAATTTCCTCACTCTATATTGGTAATGTACAATACCATTATATATCAAAAAAAAATCAAAGTCAAATTACAGACTTTGATTTTTTAACTTATTAATCCAGTTCAAATTTTCCTGTATATAATTGATAATATCTTCCTTGTTTTTCAATCAATTCATCATGAGTTCCCATTTCTAAAATTTCTCCATTATCCAAAACAATTATTCTATCAGAGTTTGAAATTGTAGAAAGTCTATGAGCAATTATAAATACAGTTCTACCTTCCATTAAAACATACATAGCTTTTTGAACGACATTTTCTGTTTTTGTATCTATTGAAGATGTCGCTTCATCTAAAATAAGAACAGGTTTATTTTCAAGTAATGCTCTTGAAATTCCAAGTAGCTGTCTTTGACCTTGAGATAAATTTTCTCCACTACTTCTTAAGACAGTATCATATTGTTCTGGAAGTTTTTCAATAAATTCATGAGCACCTGTTTTTTTACAAGCTTCGATACATTCTTCTCTTGTAGCATCTAAATGCCCATATCTTAAATTTTCTAAAACTGTTCCAGTAAATAGATTTGTTTCTTGTAAAACAACACCTACATTTTTTCTAAGGTCAGCTTTTTTTATAGAATTTACATTTATTCCGTCAAATAAAATTTCTCCACTATTTACATCATAAAATCTGTTTATAAGATTTGCAATTGTAGTTTTTCCACTTCCAGTTGCTCCTACAAGTGCAATTTTTTCTCCTTGTTTTGCAGTAATACTGATGTTTTTTAAAACTGTTTTTTCTTTATTATATCCAAATACAATATTTTTTATATCAATATTTCCTAGAACTTCTGTTTTTTCTCCGTTTTCTTTTACAAATTCATATTTATCAGTTTCATTTGATATTTCGACTTTGCCTTCATCTACTTCAGGTTCTTGGTCAATTAGATCAAAAATTCTTTCAACACCCGCTAAACCCATAATAATTGAATTTAATTGCATTGAAACTTGGTTGATATTCCCTGAAAATTGCTTTGTCATATTTAAAAATGGAACAACTATACTTATGCTTATCGCCATTCCTGAAAGACTTAAATTATATACATTAAAGTATATTAAAAGTCCTCCAACAATTGCAACAACAACATAGAGAATATTTCCTATGTTATTTAAAATAGGTCCAAGTATATTAGCATATGAGTTAGCTTTTTGAGAATCGTCAAATAACTTATCATTTACTTCATTAAATTTTTTCATTGACTCATCTTCGTAATTAAAAACTTTTACAACTTTTTGCCCATAAATCATTTCTTCTAAATAACCTTCAGTTTTTCCCAATGATTTTTGTTGCTCAATAAAGTATTTTCTTGAATGTTTACCAACATATTTTGTTACAAAATACATGGCAGCAACACCTAGTAAAACTGTTAGAGTCATCCAAAAACTAAAATATAACATTATACCAAAAACTGTAACAACAACCACTAATGATGATAAAACATTTGGTAAACTTTGTGAAATCATCTGTCTTAAAGCATCAACATCATTTGTATAATAACTCATTATATCTCCATGTCCTTCAGTATCAAAATACTTCAAAGGAAGAGTCTGCATTTTTACAAACATCTTTTTTCTCATGTGATAAAGAGTTCCTTGTGTAATAGTAGCCATTGCAAGATTATATACAGCTGTTAATATCAATGAAAGTATATCTACTCCAATTAATATCAAGATTAAAGTAATCATTTGTTTTGAAAAAACAGACCATGAAACTGAAGGATCTCTAGCTTCAAGTAAACTAACAATTTTTTGTACAAACAAACTTGGAATTGAACTAATACCAGCTGTAACAACTATTCCTACTAAAACCAAAGGAAACAGTAAAGGATAAGCTGTAAAAACTTCTTTTATTACTCTGAATAAAGTTGATTTTTTACTATTTTTCATCTACAACTCCTCCTTGTGTTAAATATAAATCACGATACAATCCCTCTTGTCTTACTAGAGTTTCATGATTTCCATTAGCAACTACTTCGCCCTTATCAATTACTAGAATTATATCAGCATTTTGTACGGATAATATTCTTTGAGCAATTATAATTTTTGTAGTTTCAGGCATATAAGATTGTAAGCCTCTTCTAATCAATTCATCTGTTTTTGTATCAACAGCAGATGTGGAGTCATCAAAAATTAAAATTTTTGGTTTCTTTAGTAGTGCTCTAGCAATACAAAGTCTTTGTTTTTGACCACCTGATAAATTTGCTCCACCTTGCTCGATATACTCATCATAACCATTTGGCATTTTGTTTATTATTTCAGTTGCTTGAGCAATATTACAAACTAAATCAAGTTCTTCATCAGTTGCATTTTTGTTTCCCCATTTTAAATTTTCTCTAATTGTTCCAGAGAACAAAGTATTTTTTTGGAGAACCATACCTACTTCTTCTCTTAACAATTCAATATCTATATTTTCTATTTTTGTATTGTCAATTAAAATTTCTCCAGAATTAATATCGTAAAGTCTTGGAATAAGTTGTACCAATGTACTCTTCCCTGAACCTGTAACTCCTATTATACCAACAGTACTGCCTGAAGGAATTTTAAATGAAACATCATTTATTACATTTTCAATAGCATCTTCTGAATATTTAAACACTACATTTTTAAATTCAATTTCTCCACTATTTAATTTTTTGTGAAGTGATTTTTCATCTGTTATTGTTGATTCTGTATTTAAAACTTCAGAAATTCTCTTAGAAGATTCCATCGCCATTGTTATCATAACTAGAACCATTGAGAACATCATTAAGCTACTCAAAATCATAAAGCTATAAGTCATAAGAGCAGATATTTGTCCAACATTAAAACTTGGATTAACCCCTGCCACTATAACATAGGAACCTAGAAATAAAATCAAAATAGTATCTACATACAAACAAAATTGCATTAAAGGTGCATTCAATGATATTATTTTTTCTGCAATTGTAAAATTATTTTTTACTTCAATTGCAACTTTATCAAATTTATCAATTTCAAAATCCTCACGAACTAGTGATTTTACAAGTCTTATAGCCTTTATATTTTCTTGAATAGTATTATTCATATCATCATATTTATAAAATATTTTTTTGAAAATTTTCATCGCTTTTATAATAATAAATGCTAGTCCAATTAAAAGTATTGGAACAACTATTACAAAAATAAATGCAAGTTTTCCACCCATAATAAAGGACATAACAAATGAGAAAACAAACATAAAAGGACTTCTAATAGCCAGTCTAATTATCATCATAAATGCATTTTGAACATTTGTAACATCTGTTGTAAGTCTTGTAAGTAATGATGAATTAGAAAAAGAATCTATATTTTCAAATGAAAATCCTTGAACTTTTTCAAAAATATCCTTTCTTAAATTTCTAGCAAAACCAGAAGACGCAACAGCACTTTTTTTACCTGCCAAAATTCCAAAAGCTAAAGAAAGCATAGCCATTACAACTAAAACTAATCCTTGATTAAATAATTCACCAATTGAAACGTTTGACCTAATACCGTTTACAAGATTTGCAAGAATAAAAGGAATTATACATTCCATAATAACTTCTAAGACAATATAAACAACAGACATTATTGAGTCTCTTTTATATTCTCTTATACTCTTACTCAATGTTTTTATCATAAACTTCCTCCATCAATATGTGCTTAAATATAAAAAAACTTAAATATAAAATACTTAAGTTTTTAACATTCTAGCTTTAGAATATAATAATATTTAACATTTATAATATACCCCGCTAAAGCTAATTAATCACTTTTTTAAAAAATTTTTTTAAAAATTCTAAAACCTCTCCTAAATCTTCAAAGATAAAATCTGCCTTTGATTGATCTTGACCAAAATAGTGGTCTTTTAGTGCTATTACTTTTATATTTGCATTTTTTCCTGCTTCTATTCCCATTGAGGAGTCTTCTATTACAAAAGCATCTTCATTTGAAACTTTTAAAACTTCACAAGCTTTTAAATAAACATCCGGATTGGGTTTGCTTTTTTTTACTTCATCTGAACTAACAATAAAGTCAAAATATTCTAAAATTTCACAAGATTTTAGTGCTTTTTCAATTGTCTTTTTAGGACTAGATGAGCAAACTGCCGTTTTAATTTTGTGTTCTTTTAAAAATTTTAGTATTTCTTTAACATTTGGTTTTAAAATTGATTTATAATCTATTGGATTTTCTGAAAAATATTTTTTGTTTTCTGCGTCTATCTCTGAAATTGAATATTTTCCATTTAACATTTCAAAAAGCAAATTATATGTTCCTTCCATATTTGTACCTATTAATCTATAAGTATCTTCTAGTTTACCATCAAATCCTTTTTTTGAAATCCAATCAAATGTTCCTTTCATATAAAACATTTCTGAATCTATTAAAACTCCATCCATATCAAATAATATTGCTTTCATACTAATTTCCCCTATTTTTTAAACAATCATAATTTTTAGCCATATATCTTATTAATTTTAAATAATTATCTTTGTATTTTTTATTTCTCTTATTTTTAATTATATTCTTTATAATCTGCGTTATATTTTGAAAAGCTAAAATTATTATCATAAATAAAAATACAATAATTCCCACAATTACATATGTCTTTAAGTCTTCTGATTTTGTAATATTATTTTTTCCTATAAATATAGTAATTTTAGATGCAATAGTACTTAAAATTAACCTTATACCAGCAAAAAAAGCTGAAATAAAAGATGAAATTAAAATTGTTGAAATTAAACCTGTTCTTATTACAAAAGCTATTACTATTTTTGCGCCTTTACTAAGAGCTTTTTGTAAAAATTCAAATGAATTTATATTAACATTTATGTTTTTTTCAAGTAAGAAATTTTCCCTAACTAAATCTTCTTCTGTTGGAAATTTACTAAAAATAAAATCTTCTAAGTATTTTAATTTCTCATGATTTGTTCTAATATACTCTTTAAAATCAACATTCAAAAATTCTTTAAGTTGTAAACTATAACCGTAATATTCATCATCAAACCAATTATCTATGTCATTACTTTTTGGTAATTCTTCCACTTTATTTTTAAATAATTCTTTATTTATACTATATAGTACAAAGAATAATTCTAAACTTAAAAATATAACATATGAATAATTAACCAATGTTAAAAAGTAATTATAAAATATAAAATCATATTTAAATATAGAAATGTATAATATCAAAATTAAGTTAAAGAAGGCTAACATTTTAACTAACAAATTTAGAGGATACAGAAACTTAAGCTCATATTTTGTAAATTTATTCAAAAGAAAATAAATAGTATTCATAAAATTAAATATAATTATGAATCCCAATAAAATTTGTGAAAAATTAAAAATATAAGAAAGTTGGAATTCTAATACATAAAATGAACTTATAAAATATAACAAGTAAATACAACACCATAAACTATTAAATACAGTATTTATTTTTTTCAATAGTTTTTCGTATTTACAATTAATATTTTCTAATATATTACTTAATAAATTCATTTAATCACCTACTTCCTTTACATTACAATTTACAAAAAAACTATCCATTATATCAAATCCTTTTTTTGTAAAATATATTCGATCATCTTTAATTTCAATTACATTATTTTCAAGACCTATTGTAACAGCGTCTTTATTTTCATCAAGAAAGTCTGCTTCAAAAAGTTTATTGTAATCAGAAATCAAAAATCCTTCCTTTAATCTCATATTCATTATAATATATTCAAATTTTTTAGTATTAATATCAATTTTTTCACAAAAGTCTATTGGAATATTACCTTTTTCAAGTTCTTTTATATATTTTGAAATATTAACTGTATTTGAAAATCTTTCATCATTAAAATAAGAATGTGATGAAATACCAAATCCTAAATATTCTTGACAATTCCAATATTTTTTATTATGAATTGACTCTTTTCCATTTTTAGCAAAGTTGGAAACTTCATATTGTTTTAGTCCAATATTTTCTAATTTTTCAACTAAAATATGATACATTTTTCTCTCAATATCTTCGTCTAAAAAGTTTAGTTTTCCTACATTTTGTAATGCTTTAAATTTTGTTTTTTCTTCAATAATTAAAGCATAATAAGAGATATGTTCTGGATTAATACTTTTAACAATTTCTAAATCATATAAAATATCATCAATACTCTGATTTTGATAGCCAAAAATTAAATCTATATTCAAATCAAATCCAAATTTTTTTACTAAATTTATGCTATCAATTGCTTCTTTTGAGTTATGATTTCTTCCTAGCTCTTTTAATATTTTATCATTAAAGCTTTGTACTCCAACTGAAAGTCTATTAATCTTTGACTTTTTATAAAATTCTAATTTTTTATCATCAAATGTTTTTGGATTTGTTTCAATTGTAATCTCGATATTTTCCAAAACAGTAAATTGTTCTCTTACTTTTTCTAAAATTTCAAAAATATATTCACCGTCTATAAAACTCGGAGTTCCTCCTCCAATAAAAATCGAATCTATTAGAAATTCTTTATTACCTTTTAACTCAATCTCTTTTTTTATAGCTTCTACATATTCTTTTATTTTTGAATTAGCACCCTGAAAAGCAGTAAAATCACAATAATTGCAAATTTTATCACAAAAAGGGATGTGAATATATATTCCTAGTTTTCTCATTTTTCTCCTATTAGGCAAAAAGCCTATTATTTAATAGGCTTTTTTCTATTTTTCATCATATTTTAATACTGCTAAGAAGGCTTGTTGAGGTACTTCTACACTACCAATCTGTTGCATCTTCTTCTTACCTTCTTTTTGCTTTTCAAGTAATTTTCTCTTTCTTGAAATATCTCCACCATAACATTTTGCAAGTACGTCTTTTCTCAAAGCTCTAACTGTTTCTCTAGCAATAACTTTTGATCCAATTGACGCTTGAATAGGTACTGCAAATTGATGTCTTGGAATTTCATCTTTTAGTCTTTCAACAATATTTCTTGCCCTATCATAAGACTTTTCACGATGAACAATTATTGAGAATGCATCAACTAAATCGCCATTAATTAAAATATCTAGTTTTGCTAAATCAGAACGTTGATATCCTTTTAATTCATAATCAAGAGAAGCATATCCCTTTGTTTTTGATTTTAATGCATCAAAAAAGTCATAAATAACTTCATTTAATGGCAAAATATATCTTAAACTAACTCTATGTTGGTCTAGATATTCCATATTTTCAAAAATACCTCTTTTGTTTTGACACAAATCCATTATTGTTCCAACATAATCCTTTGGAGTCATAATATTTGCTTCAACAATAGGTTCTTCCATATAATCTATCTCAGTTTCTTTTGGTAAATTACTTGGATTTTGAATTTCAAGTATTTCTCCTGTTTTCTTTGCAACTTTATAAATTACAGATGGAGCAGTAGTTATTATATTTAAGTCAAATTCTCTATCAAGTCTTTCTTGGATAATTTCCATATGCAATAATCCTAAGAATCCACATCTAAATCCAAAGCCTAAAGCAACAGAGCTTTCAGGCTCAAAAGATAATGAAGCATCATTTACTTGAAGTTTTTCTAATGCTTCTCTAACGCTGTTAAAATCTTCACCCTCAGCAGGGTAAATTCCACAATAAACCATTGGAACAACTTTTTTATATCCTGGTAATGCTGAATCAGTCATATTTTCATAATCAGTAATTGTATCCCCAACTCTTGCATCTTTTACATTTTTAATACTAGCTACAACATAGCCTACATCTCCAGCTTTCAATTCGCCAGTTTGAACATTTCCAGATGCGGTATATCCTACTTCTGTTACTTCAAACTTACCCTTAGTTGCCATCATATAGATTGTCATACCTTCTTTTAACGTTCCTTCTACTACACGAACATAAGATACAACACCTTTGTATGAATCATAATATGAATCAAAAATTAGAGCTTTAAGTGGAGCATTTTCATCCCCAGTAGGTGCTGGAACATTATTTACAATATCTTCTAAAACATCTTCAATATTAAGTCCCTCTTTTGCAGAAACTAATGGTATTCCATCTGTATCGAATCCTGTAATGTCTTCTATTTCTTCTTTTACTTCATCAATTCTAGCTGATGGTAAATCTATTTTATTTATAACAGGTAAAATTTCTAAATCTTGCTCTAAAGCTAAATATACATTTCCTAAAGTTTGCGCTTCAACGCCTTGAGTAGCATCTACAACTAGAATTGCTCCTTCACAAGCTGCTAAACTTCTGGAAACTTCATAAGTAAAGTCAACATGTCCTGGTGTGTCTATAAGATTTAAAACATAGGTTTCTCCATCTTTAGCTTTATAGAAAAGTTTAACAGCTTTTAGTTTTATAGTAATTCCTCTTTCTCTTTCAAGATCCATACTATCTAAAACCTGTTCTTCCATTTCTCTTTTAGTCATCATACCTGTTTTTTCTATTAATCTATCCGCAAGTGTAGATTTCCCATGATCTATATGTGCGATTATAGAGAAGTTTCTAATATTTTTTTGATCTATCTTCATAAATTACTTTAACCCTCCTAAATTATTAAAAGGATAATATCTAAATATAATTTTACCAACAATATCAGATCTTGGAATAACACCTAAATCTCTACTATCTCTACTATTTGATCTATTATCCCCCAAAACGAAAACATATCCTTTTGGAACTTCCCATTTTGTAGTTTCACTATGTGGTGTAGTAACTTCTGTACTAACATAATCTTCTTCCAATTTTTTTCCATTTAAATAAACTCTATCATTTATTAGTTCAACTGTATCACCTTCAACAGCTATAACTCTTTTTAGATAATATTTTTTAGATTCTGGAACATAAAAATCAATAACATCTCCACGAGTAATATTTTTTTTCATAAAAAATAATTTATTAACCATAAGTCTATCCCCATGATTTACTGTTGGATTCATACTTCTACCGTCTACTATTGTACTTGTTACAACAAATGTTTTTATTCCAAAACTAATTAAAAGTGCAAGAATAATAATTTTTGCATAGTCAAAAAAAGTTTTTACAAAACTATTATCTTTTCTATCTTTAAACTCATTTTTTTCTTCATCAAATCTATCGTCTATCATAACTTCCTCCAAAATAAGTTACAAGTATTCCATTAAATTTTTAATGCTTATCTACTAAAAATTTACAATATAAAACATAACCAAATCCACCAAAAAATATAACTAGAAATGGACTAATCTTAAAATAGCTAACTAATATTAAAACAAATAACCCAATTACATAATGAAATGCTTTTAATTGTGTCTTCTTACCAAGAATTACTACTGCTGAAGCTAAAACTGCAACTAAGGCAGGTTTAACAGCAATAAAAAATTTATTAACATAGTAATTTGTACTCATATCTTTAAAAAATATTGCAATTAAAAGTATTGATAAAAATGCTGGTAAAATAGAACACATTAAGCAAACTATTGCTCCTTTTATACCTTTTATTTTATATCCAACAATAATACTAATATTACAACCTAAAACTCCAGGTACACTTTGTGCTATACCAAGTGCATCTAGAAATTCTTCTTGAGTCATATATTGTTTTTTTTCTACAATTTCTTTATTTATAACTGGAATCATCGCAGCTCCACCACCTACAGTTAGAGTGCTTATCCATAAAAATGTCTTAAATAATTGAAATAACATTGTTGCCTCCTAAATAATCCACATTCCAATAAATCCAGTTACAAAAATAGCAATTATTGGATGTAAATTTTTAAAAGTTGTTAAATAAAAAATAATTCCAAATACAATAAACGAATAAATTGTATAAAAATCTGAATCTATTACTGAAATACAACTTGATGCAATTAAACCAAGTACAACAGGTCTAATTCCAATAAAGAAATTTTTTATATGTATATTGTTACTAAATTTTTTCATAAACATTACAATCAAAGTTATTAAAATAAAACTTGGTAGAATTACTGCTAATGTAGCAATTATAGATCCTATTACTCCATTACCAACAGTATAACCCACAAATGTAGCAAGATTTATAGCTATTGGTCCCGGTGTTACTTGTGAAATTGTTACAAAATTTATAAAGTCAGGCATTCCTATCCAACCATATTTGTCTACAACAAGAGATATAATCAACGGAATCATAGCATATCCACCACCAAAATTATATGCTCCTATAAATAAGAATACCAAAAATAAGCTAATTAAAATCATTTTATCTCCTCTTAGCTATTATAATTCTATCAAAACCTGCAAAATCTTTCTTTTGAATCAAAATTTCAAATCCATTATCAATCAATAAATTAGAAATATCTTCCATTTGATTGTATCCAATTTCAAAAGCCAAAATACCATTATCAGATAAATAGTTTAAAGAATTAGTTATTATTTCTCTATAAAAAAACAATCCATCTTTTCCTCCATATAAAGCATTTTGAGGTTCAAATGATAACTCTTTTTCTAATGTTTTCATATCAACTTCATCTATATAAGGAGGGTTTGAAACTATTATATCAAAATTATTATCCTTAACATTTGAAAAAATATCACTTTTAAAAAATTCAACATTTTTTAATTCTAATTTTTCTTTATTTTTTTTAGATAAAATTAGTGCATCTTCACTTATGTCTATTCCATAAATATAAGAATTTACAAGATTGGCAGCTAAAGCTAGACTAATAGCTCCACTTCCACAACCAATATCTAAAATTTTATCCTTTTTACAATCTATTTTTAAAATTTCGTCAACTAAAATTTCTGTTTCAAATCTAGGAATCAAAGCTGATTCATCTACATATAATTCTAATCCATAGAATTCCCATTTCCCAAAAATATACTGTAATGGATAATTTTGTTTTCTCTTTTCAATTATTTCTAAAAACTTATCATATGTTTTATCAATACAAAAATTTAAATCAGCTTTTAATTCAACCAATTTTCTTTCAGTTAAAAATTCTAAAATTAACCAATTCTCATTTGTATCTCCATGTTTTTTAATTAAATCTTTTATATTCATATAAAACTCCTAATCTAAGAGATTTTTGAATATAAATCATAGACAAAATTATAAAAATCATCTGAAACTGTTACATAAAAAGTATACTCATTATATTTTAAAGTAGCTGTTTTATCTTCAGCAGATAATGATATTGTAAAAACATTATTATTGCTCTCAAAATTTATTGTTAAGTCTATTGTTCCCATAGTAAGATTAGAATTAGATACAAATTTTGTAAAATCTACTTTTGCAATAATATCATCCATTAATTTTTTATCTTCAATTATATATTTCTTATCGCTATCAGCTTTTATAATAACAATTTTATTTAACTCTTGAGAAGATAAGTACTTCTTTTCGATTTTTAAAACATCATTTTTATTTGCATCAGTAACAATATAATATTTTTCTCTTTCTTTTCTTAATCTTGCTCTTTCTACACTGGATTGATAAAAAATTGTTCCTAATCCTAAAAATTCGATGACTAATACTATAATAACTATAGGTCTAATATTCTTTTTCATAAAGCTCTCCCTAATATAATGATAATAACAAATTAAAACTTTATTAATCCATTATTATTTTATCATAATTTGAGAAAAAAATAAATTAAAAATAAGTAATAATAAGCTAAATATTCATATTTTTTAGAATAATATAAAAAAAGAGGTGAATTTTCATTCACCTCTAAAATTCTTTTTGTAAATACTCCAAAAATGCTTTTTTATCTTTAAAGTCTTTATATACAGCAGCAAAACGAACATATGAAACTTCATCAAGTGATTTTAAGTATTTTAAAACCAATTCTCCAATCTGAGTAGATTTAATTTCATTTTTATAATTTTGTCTAATATCCATTTCAATACTATCGATAACAGATTCTATCTCTTTATCTTGTATATTTCTCTTTTCACAGCATTTTTTTATACCAGCAAAAACTTTATTTCTTGAGAAAATTTGTCTTGAACCATCTTTTTTTAATACAAAAATTACAAACTCAGGCATTTTTTCGTAAGTTGTAAATTTATAATTACATTTCTCACAAACTCTTCTTCTCTTTACATAAGTTTTATCATGAGAATTTCTAGAATCTAAAACTCTTGTAGTTTCTGCTCCACAGTTAGGACATTTCATTATCTTAAGAAACTTGGAATGTCTAAATCTAATCCGTCATCTTTTTTATCTAATACAGATTTTTTTTCAACGCCAGATGATCTTCTAATTCCACCTGATACAAGAGGATCAAATCCAGTTGCAATAACAGTAATCTTAATATCATCTCCTAATGATTCGTCAACACCTGTACCAAAGATTACATTAGCATCTCCATCAATAGCTTCTCTAATTAATTCAGCAGCTTCATGTGCTTCTAAAAGGCCAACATTTGCAGCTGTAACATTAAGAAGAACAGCTCTAGCTCCATCAATAGAAGTTTCAAGTAAAGGACTATTAATAGCCATTTTTGCAGCTTCAATAGCTCTGTTTTCTCCACTTGCTCTACCGATACCCATATGAGCAACACCTTTATCTTCCATTACTGATTTAACATCTGCAAAGTCTAAATTAATTACACTTGGAACAGCTATTAAATCTGAAATACCTTGAATACCATTCATTAAAACTTCATCTGCCATAGCGAATGCTTCTAACATTGTAGTTCTCTTTTCAGCAATTTGAATTAATTTATCGTTTGGAATTGTAATTAAAGTATCAACTTTTTCTTTAAGAGCTTCAATACCTTGTTCAGCTTGGATTGCTCTTTTTCTTCCTTCAAATGTAAATGGTTTAGTAACTACACCTACAGTTAAAATCCCCATTTCTTTTGCAATTCCTGCAACAACTGGAGCAGCTCCTGTACCTGTTCCACCACCCATTCCAGCAGTAACAAATACCATATCTGTTCCTTCAAGAGATTTCATTATTTCTTCTTTACTTTCTTCTGCAGCTTTTTCTCCAACTGATGGATTAGCTCCAGCTCCTAGTCCTCTAGTTAATTTTTCTCCAATTTGGATTTTTGTTTCTATATCAATAGAATTTAAAATTTGTCTATCAGTGTTTACTGCTACGAAATCAACTCCTCTTAAACCAGATTGTTTCATTCTTGAGATAGCGTTATTTCCGCCGCCACCGATACCAAATATTTTAATCTTTGCTAAATCATTTCCATAAACTTCCATTTCAAATGCCATTATTATTTCCTCCTATGTTATTTATACTTAATTATTTAGATAACCATTGTTATTATACTAAATTTTCAAACAAAATTCTACTATTTTTTAACGATTATTGGATTATCTCCAACATTTAATATAATTTCTTTTGCATTAATTCCTTCTAATTGTATTTTTTTAATTAAAATTCCAATTATTTGAGTTTTCTTTGCATAATCTTTTAAATCTCCAAATATAACTTTGAAAGAATTTTTAAATTCTAAAACAATTTCTGAATCATTTGTAAAGTCTATACTAACAATATCAAAGTAATATTCCTTTGTTATTATATCAAGTAGGAATTTAACTTTATCCTCATCATCAGAGAAGTTTTCTCCTACTTTTAATCCAGTTCCAGGAATACCTTTCAACTGAATTCCAGAAGCTTTAGAATTATCAGTTGCAACTTCTTTAACTTTTCCGTAGTTATCTATTGTTGTCAATCCGCTAGCCGTATTGATATATGCACTTACATAATTTTCTTTAACTTCTATTTCTAAAATATTAGGAAAATTCTTCTTAACATTTACACTTTCAATATTTGAAAGTTCTTTTAAGTTTTTCTTAATTTTACTTGTTGAAACTAAGAATATATTATCTCCAATATTTACTCCACTTTTAGAAATTAAAATTTCTTTTTCGTTTGCTACATTTCCAACTACATTTATATAATCTATTTTAAATAAATCATGAGTTAAACCAAAATAAACTGATATTGCAAGACATGCTAATAAAAATACTAATAAGAATTTACAGAATAATCTAAACCCTCTTCTTTTTTTCTTTTTATTACCTTTCTTGTCTATATAATATTCATCTTCTTCTTCATCTTCTTCATCAAAAGAAAACTCATCTGTAGTATCCTTCAAATCTTCATAATAATCTGGTTTTTGATTTACATTTACAAAAGCTTGTGTCATTGTAGTATCAACTTCGTCTAAGCTTCCAAAATCGTCATCATCTTCTTCAACTAATTCATTATTTTCGATTATTTCTTGATTTTTTTCAAATAAAGAATCATAATTTCCTTCATTACTTGATAATTCATTATTTGCAATACTATATTTATTGAATATTGAATCTTCTTCATTACCATCTACAATAGGTATTTCAGAATTTTCAACTCCATCTCCAAACTTATCTTCAGGTTGAACCTTAATTTGTTGAGTTTCTTCTAAAATATTTTCTTCTTGTATATTATTAGATTGAAGATTATCATTTTTAACTTCTTCTGCTTGTTTATCTACTTCACTTTCAACATTTGGAACAATGTCTTCTTCAGATTCTAAACTTCCAAAATCATCATCGTCATATTCATCTAATACTTCTTCATCTTCTTCTTTAGCATCAATTTCGTCAGGAATTTCTTGAAAAACTTCGTCTTCTAAAATCTCTTCAGATGTTAATACCTCATCTTTTGTTTCTTCAGAAGAAGTATTTTCTTTCTCGTAATTTTTCTTATCAAAATCTACACTTTCAAAATCTTCAAAGAATGATTCGTCAATAGTATAACTCTTAGATTTCAAATTATCATATTCATAAAATTCATCATGCTCTGAACTAACTTCATCAGATCTCTTTTTTACAAATATTTTTGGCTTTTTCCCGTTATTACCAGACATCCTTATCTCCTCCCTTTAAATTTATCATAAAAAATTGAAACAAAATCGCTTACTGCATTTGGTGTTGCAAATTTCTTTGCGTTTTCTTTCATTTGTTCAAGTTTATTATTATCAAAAACTATTTTTTCTATATTTTCCCATAATAAATCTGAATTCAAATCTTTTTCAAGAATTAGCTCAGAAGCTCCTATATCTTTATAGGCTCTAGCATTATATTCTTGATGATTTTCAGTAGTATAAGCTTTCGGTATTAATATACTAGCCAATCCAATTTTTGAAATCTCAGCTAGTGTTATTGCTCCAGAACTTGTTATTACTAAGTCTGAAGCTCCGTATGCTTTATCCATTTCTATCATATAAGGTAAGATTCTTACATTCTTACCAATTTTAATTTCTCTTTTATTTACTTCTTCTATGAATATATCATAATTTTTTTTACCAGTAACATGAATTAAAGATATTTTTTCATTATTATTAAATTTATCTAGAATTCCTATTACAGCTTTATTTAATTCTTCACTACCATTACTTCCTCCAAAAGAAAATATATTTTTAGTATTTTTATCAAGTCCAAAAAACTCTAATGAACTCTCTCTATCTAATACTTCAAATCTATTTCTTATCGGATTACCTGTTACAACACATTTTTCATTATTTTTAAAGAATTTAATAGATTCCTTAAATGTAACAGCCATAGCGTCAACATATTTTGACAATATTCTATTTGTAATTCCAGGGTAGCTATTTTGTTCGTGAAATATTGTATAAATTCCAAGTTTATGTGCTTTATATAAAACCGGTCCTGTTACAAATCCTCCAGTACCAATAACTACATCTGGTTTGAATTCTTTTAATATTTTTTTTGCTTGAGACAATCCTTTTAACAATACAAATACTGACTTAAAAAGTTTCAAATTAATTTTTCTAGGAAGTCCCATTACTTCAATTGATTTATAGTCGATATTTAAGCTTGGAATCAATTCACTTTCCATACTATTTTTCGAACCTATATATAAAATTTCTATATTTTCATCTCTTTTTTTTAATTCTTCAATTATTGCAACGGCAGGATATATATGTCCTCCTGTACCTCCACCTGTTATTACAACTTTCATATTATCTCCCTTTAGTATCATGTCTTACAATTCCCAAAATTATTCCAATCATTATTGAAGTCATAACCAAAGATGAGCCACCATAACTAATAAAAGGTAAAGTAACTCCTGTAGGAGGAATTGTTCCTGTAGCTGTTCCTATATTTACCAATGTTTGTAGTCCTATTGAGAAAGTTATTCCAAATATTACCATTTGTCCATATAAATTTTTAACATTTCTTGCAATCATTATTCCAAGGTAAGCTAAATAGATATATACCCCAATTAAAATTACTGACCCTACAAATCCAAATTCTTCTGCAATAGTTGCAAAAATGAAGTCATTGTGTGCTTCGGACAATGTAAATTTTTGTCTGCCATTTCCAAGGCCAACTCCTAAAATTGAACCATTCGTTATTGCAAAAAGAGATTTTATTAATTGCCATGATTTAGAATCTCTGTATTTTAACGGATTAATAAATGCTTGAATTCTACTCGCTCTACTATATCCAGAATTTAACTTATATATAACACCAGCGCTAGCAAGTACAATTCCCATTCCAGAGAATAATAATACTTTTTTATCCATTCCAGCAATTACATACATTGCAGTTAAAGTTCCTATAATTATTAATGTAGTTGAAAAATCCGGCTGAATCATAACTGAAATAGATGATACAGCTGCAATTACAAAATATTTTAGAAATATATTTCTAAAAGTAAAATTATTCTTATATCGATCAATAACATATGCCATCATCATAATTGAAGCGATTTTCATAAAGTCAGAAGGCATAAATGTAAATCCACCTAGTTTTATCCATCTTCTAGCATTATAAATGTTCATTCCAAGTGGTGTAAGCACTAAAAATCCCATAAGAAATACAGCAATAAAAATTTTCGGACTTTGCTTTCTAAATTTTAAAATATTTATATGTGAAAATAAAAGCATAGATAGAATAGAAATAGCAACAAATATCACATGTTTTCTTGTAATTTCTATTTCATTTCCTTTTATTCTATAGCTATATGGCCAACTTGTACTAAATACCATTACTACTCCAAATAGAAGTAATAGAAATACAACCATAATTAGCCTCTTAGTATATTTGTCAATTTTATTCATTATAATCCATTTACCAACTTTTTAAATAAATTTCCTCTTTCTTCATAGCTTTTAAACATATCCCAACTAGCAGATGCTGGTGAAAGTAATACATTATCACCACTTTTTGCAAGTTCAATACATTTTTCTACTACTTCTTTATAATCATTAACTAATATATTATTATCAAATCCATTTTTCTTTGCAGTTTCATAAAACTTTTGTTTTGTATCTCCAACAAGAACCAGAGCTTTTACTTTACCATTAAAACTTTCAAATAAAGGGTTAAAGTCAACATTTTTGTCGTACCCACCCAATATCAAAATTATTGGTTTTTCTAATGCTTCTACAGCTTTTATAGTTGAATCTACATTTGTTCCTTTTGAATCATTATAAAACTTAATTCCATTAAATTCTCTAACGAATTCAATTCTATGTTCAACGCCACCAAAATTTTTACATGCAAAAATAATAGTATCTAGATTTATACCATAATTATAACAGATTGCGATAGAAATTAAAACATTTTGAGCGTTGTGTTTTCCTAAAATTTTTAAATCTTTCATAGAAAATAACATTTCGTTTTTATGATAAAAATTATTTTCTCTAAGATAAAAATCTACACTATTATCTTTCAATGAAATCTTTGTAATATTTGTATTTTCAACTTTTATATTATTTAAAATTTCATCATCAATATTTAAAACTAGATAACCATTTTTATCCATATTTTTAAATATTTTTAGTTTATCTTCTATATAATTTTCATAACTTCCATGCCAATCAATATGATCTGGAGTGATATTACCGATTGATGCAACAGTAGGCTTAAAATTTTCAGTATTATGAAGTTGAAAACTGCTTACTTCAATAATATTAACAGTTTCTTCATCTGAATTATAAATTTCCCAAAGCATGCCGATTCCAATATTACCGACTACTTTTGACTTGATATTTGCCGTTTTGAAAATATCTCCCACTAAGCTTGTTGTAGTAGTTTTTCCGTTTGTACCTGTAATTGCAATAATTTTTCTTTTTGGAAATAAAGAGTATGCTAATTCTAAATCTGTATAAATTGGAATTTTTTTAGTTTCAAAATATTTTATTACTTCATTAATTGGTTTGATTCCTGGACTTTTAACTATAAAATCAAAATCATATTCTTTATAATTTTTAATAAACTTAAATTTAAAATCTTTAATTTTTTCAAAAACACTTCCTAATTCTGATTCTTCTTTGTCATCATAACAATAAACATCAGCCTTTAAAGAACTAAGAGTTTTTATAGTTGAGATTCCAGATAAACCTAAACCTATAACCAAAACTTTTTTATTTGCAATTTCCATAAACTACTCCTAATTAAATGCTATAAAATAAATTCACAGCTATTATTGATAATATTCCACTAATTACAGCAAATGCTGTAACAATTTGTGGTTCTTTATATCCTTTTAATTCATAATGATGATGAATAGGACTCATCAAGAAAACTCTTTTTTTATTTCTTGTCTTATAACTTACAACTTGAATAATAACTGATAATGCTTCTATTACATAAATTCCACCAATAATTGGTAAATAGAAAATCATTCCATTTAAAATACAAATTGTTGCAATAGCACCACCTAATGCCATTGAACCAGTATCTCCCATAAAAACTCTTGCAGGGTATGAATTAAATAATACAAAACCCATTAAACTAGCCATAAACACTAATGAGAATACTCCAACACTTGGATATCTTGATGAGCTTATAACTGCTAGTCCTAAAAATACAGGTATTGATACTGAGGATGAAAGACCATCTAAGCCATCTGTCAAATTTGTCGCATTTGCAGTTCCAATCATAACAAAAATAACTATTGGGTATATTATCCATCCAAAGTGAACAGGATTCTTAACAAAAGGTACTAATTGATATGTTAAATCTGTTCCTACAACTAATTCAATAAAAATAATTACAACTATACTAATTACAAATTGAATTATCAATTTTTGAATTTCAGTAAGTCCTAAAGATCTCTTCATAACAAGTTTAAAGAAGTCATCTAAGAATCCTATGAAAGTAAATCCTAACATTCCAATTAATACTGAAAAAACTTCTCTTGAAAAATTACCTAAACAAAATGTTGTAAGTATAATTGCCATAACAAAGAATACTCCACCCATCGTTGGTGTTCCTGCTTTTGATAAATGGCTTTGAGGACCATCATCTCTTATATTTTGACCCAGTTTAAACTTTCTTAAATAAGGAATAGAATATTTAGCTATAATCACCGTTAGAAAAAAGCTAACTAAAACACTCCATAGTGTATAATTTGATATTCTCATTGTTCATCTCCTAAATTAGTCTTCAAATGTAAGCACTATTTCTTCATCTTTAGAAATATAGCTTCCTATTTCTTTACTTGAAGATACAAATTTACCTTTACCACCTGAAGTTTTATATTTGTATCCCATCTTATTTACAACATTAATAACTTGCTGATATGTCATTTTTGAAAAATCTACAACTAATAATTTTTCGTTTTCATCGTCTGATAATGTCAACTTAATTGTACTTCCATCAACAACACTATTTCCAGGATCTTCACTTTGTTTTGTTACAACAGATTTTGAAGAGCCTGATCCGTCAATTGTATAATTTAAATATTCTTCTTTTAAAATTTCAGAAGCATATTCTAATGTTAAACCTCTTACATCTGGTACCCTTGTTTTTCTAACTAATGCATTTTCATCATTTGATTTAGCAATTTGTTTATACTCAACAATTTCTTCAGCTAATTTTTTCGCTAGTGGTGCACATACACTAGTACCACCAACATTCACCTTAGGTTCGTCAAAAACAATTAAAATACTATATTTTGGATTTTCAATAGGAAAAGCAATATACAGTGATGCAATTGTCTTTTTATCATCATATTTACCATTTACAGTTTTTATTGTTGTACCAGATTTTCCCCCAATTCTAACGCTATTAGAGTATACTTTCTTAACAATACCATCTGTTACGCCATGTTCCATTATTACTCTCATTTTATCACTTGTTTCTTTGGAGATAATTTGATTTTTAACAATGGCTTCATTTTCTTTTAATTTAATTTTATCTTCTGAATCTTTTTCTACATTTTTTATACTAATTTGAGGCTCTAATAAATAGCCTCCATTAACAACTGCATTTGCAGCCATTATCATTTGAATTGGAGTTACAGCTAAGCCATGACCATAACTCATTGTTGCAAGTTCAGCTGCCCCAATGTCAGATAAAGATTTTGGTATTTGTCCAATTGATTCTCCTGGTAAGGTTATTCCAGTCTTATTTCCAAAACCAAAAGCATTTATATATCTATAAAATTTTTCTTTGCCTAAATGTCTAACCATTTGTACAAAAGCAGGGTTACAACTATTATCCATTGCTTCTGTAAAAGTTTCTTTACCATGAGGATTTTGCCAGCTAAAACATCTAAGAGTAATTCCGGGAATATCTCTTATAAATCCATTGCAGAAAAATGTTGAATCTAAAGTATCTGTATTTTCCTCTAAAGATGATGCCGCAGTGATCAGCTTAAATACTGAACCTGGTTCATATGCGTCACTAACAGCTGGGTTTCTCCACATAGTATATACTTTTTCTAATTTTGCTTTTTCATCTAAATTTTCAAATTCTTTAAGTGCATCTTCATCAAGTGGAACAGTTGGATTATTAGCATCATATTTTGGAAAACTATCCATTGCAATAATATCACCATTTGTTACATCAGAAACTATAATACTTAATTTTATTGGCTTTTCTAAATCAAAATACTGTTTTCCATAATCCGAAACATATTTTTGAATTGTGCTATCAATGGTTAAGTATAAATCTTTTCCATCTTTTGCTTCTACTACATCTTCTACTGATTTATTAAGGCTTTCTCTAATAACTCTCTTTGAGCCATTAGTTCCAGCTAAAGAATCATTTAAATAATTTTCGATTCCACTTTGTCCACCATTTTCACTGGCATGACCAATAACAAAAGGTGCTAAAGTTCCATCTACATAAGTTCTACTTTGTTCTATTTCTACACTAATAATAGAAGAATTTATATCTTTAATTTCTTTAGCTACTTCCGGGCTAATACTCTTTTTAATTTTAAAATTCGTTCCTCTATCAGCTCTATCAAATACTTTTTTCTTATCAAGCTCAAGAGCAGAAAATATTTCATCTAATTTCTTTTCTTCTGTTTCTCTAGCTTTTTGAGAATAAAGTTTAAATTTATCATATTCTAAAATAGAAAAATAAACTTCTTTACTATTATTGACACTTATAATAAGAGAATTTTTAGATTTCACAACAGAATTTTGTTCTTCTGTTATATCTTTTTTAATTAATAAATTATTATATTGATCAGCTTTTTCAAAAATTTCTTCTTTATTTAATTGTAAAATATCAAAAATTTTATCTAATTTTTCCGTCTCAGCATCTTTATTTTTTCCTGTAGACTTTTTATAACGATTATAATCAAAAGTTGAAAAATACCCATTATAGACACTAATACTCTTTGCTAATATATTTCCATTTCTATCAAAAATAGAACCTCTTTTAGCTTCAAGTTCTGTATAACTAACAGAATCTTTAAATTCTTCAACACTATATTTATTTCCTGAATATAATTGTAAATATGCCAATTTAGTAATTATTATACTGAAAAGTATTATAAATACAAAAAATAAAACAGCCGAACGAGAAGAGACTGTTTTATTTTTAATACTATATTTCCTATTTTTCATTTAAACTCCCCTTGTCTAAGTTTAATAAGAACCCCACCCATTCCTTGATGCTTAGCATCGGGTGGGCTCCTGGGAACCTTGTTGTTAAACAACAAAATAAATTATTTAATCTTATCTAAATATCTGACTTGTTCTTTTTTTGGAAAATCCATATTATAATTAAGTCTTGCAATCTTTGCAATTCTATCAACAGATTTATAAGGCTCAAGTTTCATATTATGATCATCTCTTTCTGTTTCTAACGAGCGAATTTCAGAGTTTAGTGTATTTATTATTCTATTTTGTTGAGCAATATTTAGATATCCATATAAAATCACTACACTAAACAACACTGTAACAGTTATCAATGAGATAAGTGCAATGTTTTTATATAAACTGGATTCTCTGGTAATTCCGTAGGCTTTTTTGTTTTGCTCCGAAATTCTCTCGCCTGAAACATTAATATATTTTACTTGAGCCATGCTCATATAAATCATCCTCCTAATACTTTGAACAAACCCTTAATTTTGAACTTTTTGATCTAGGGTTTTTTTCCATTTCTTCTTTAGAAGGCACTAGTGGTTTTTTAGTTATAATTTTTATCTTTGGCTTATTATTACAAACACAGACATATAATTCCTTTGGACAAATACATCCTCTAGCCAAATCTTTAAATGAATCTTTCACTATTCTATCTTCTAAAGAGTGAAAAGTTATTATACATAATCTACCATTTTCATTTAATCTTTCCACTATATAAGGGATTACATTTTTTATTACTTCAAGTTCTCTATTAACCTCAATCCTAATTGCTTGAAACACTCTTTTTGCAGGATGTCCACCTTTAGCTCTAACAGATTTTGGAATAGCCCTTTCAATAATATCGACTAATTCAAAAGTAGTTCTTATTAACTTTTCTTTTCTATAATTAACTATAAATTCTACAATTCTTTTCGTCCATTTTTCTTCACCATAGTTATAAAAAATATATTCCAAATCATCAGAATTGTAAAAATTTACAACGTCAAATGCTGTTTTTTTAAGATCTCTGTCCATTCTCATATCCAATGGAGCATCAATCATATAAGAAAAACCTCTTTGTCCATTATCTATTTGATATGAAGAAACTCCAATATCTAATAAAACACCATCAACTTTTTCTATCTCAAAATAATCCAATATTTCTTTAAAATTTTCAAAGTTACTTTTATAAAATAGAACATTATTTGAAACTTTTAAAAGTCTATCTTTGGCAACAGATAAAGCTTCTTCATCTTGGTCAACACAAATTAGTTTTCCATTTTTTATTCTTTTTAAAATTTCAGTTGAATGGCCTGCGCCACCAACAGTTAAATCTACATAAATTCCATTTGGTTTTATATCTAGGTTATCTATTACTTCATCCAACATTATTGGTATGTGATTAAATTCCATAATTAAATCCCTTAAAAATCAAGACCATCAAATTTTTCAGACATAATATCGTCGTTACTATATTCAGCTTGACTATATTCATCCCATTTTTCTTTAGACCAAATTTCAATTCTGTCGGAAACACCAATAATCATTACATCTCTTTCGATTCCGGCAAATTCACGTAAATTTTTATTTACAACAAATCTTCCTTGTTTATCTAAGTCTGAATTCATAGCACAACTACAAAAGAATCTAGTAATTGAACGAACGTCTTTTTTACTAAAACCCTTTGAATTAAGCTGTTCTGTAAATTCAGTCCATTTTTGCTCAGTAAAAACAAATAGACAGCCTTCAAGACCACGAGTAACTATAAAATTAGATCCTAACTCATTTCTGAATTTTGATGGCATAATCAATCTGCCTTTATCATCTAAAGTATGTGGAAAATCTCCTAAAAACAATGCCATCACCTCCTAAAAATCTAACTCCATTTTACTCCATTTTGTACCACATTTTTTGATACATCTATATTTTATACTATTTTTTCATATATTGCAACCCTTTTTATAAAAATTTTTTAAAAAATAAAAAATACAATTTTATGTTAAAATATGTATTTTTTAACATTTTATTAATAACTTCAAAAAAAGTGGAGGAAAATTCCTAAAAATTTTTAAAAAAATTATGTTTTTTTTCTATTTTTTTGTAAAAAAAAACTACATAGATTAATCTATGTAGTTAAATTTTTATTAATTATATATCTTTTCCGTATTTTCTATTTAAGAAGAAAAGAATACTTCCTACTATCACTCCAAAAAGTGATAAAACTTGTGAAACTCTGAAACCTAAGAACATTAAACTATCTGTTCTTAATCCTTCAACAAAAAATCTTACAATTCCATACAAAATTGCATAAAAAAGTATTATTTCACCTTTTTTCTTTTGATATTTTCTGATATAAATCATTAGAAATGTAAAAATCAAGAAATTTCCTATTGATTCATATAAGAATGTTGGATGATATTTTTTCCCATCAATTATTACCGCCCAAGGTAATGTTGTTTCAGTACCGTGAGCTTCTTGATTGATAAAATTACCCCATCTTCCAATTGCTTGTCCAAGAATAAGTCCTGGAGCGCATACATCAGCTAAATCTCTAAAATCAATTTTATTATATTTACTGAAAAAGTAAACCACAATTATAGCTCCGATAACTGCGCCATATATAGCTAATCCACCTTCCCTAATATTTATCATTGATTTGAAATTGCCTTTATATTTATCCCACTCAAATATTACATAGTATATTCTTGCTCCTATAACACTTATAGGTAATGCAAAAAGCAATAAATTAGAAATATCATCTTCTTTTATATTTCTAAGTTTTGAGTTTTTTGTGGCTACAAAAAGTCCTGCCATAATTCCAAAACAAATAATAATAGCATACCACATTATATCTACTCCAAAAAGAGAAAATGCAACTCTGTCAATTTTTACTTCCATATTTTTCTCCTAATTATAATCATAATTTTTCATACTTAAAAAAATATAAATTAAACAAATAACAATTGTTGATATTACTAGTACATTTAAAAATAAAACAAAGAAAAACTCTTCAGGTAATATTCTTATCATTAAGTCTGTTTTATAGTCCAAAAGCCATAAATCATTATTAAAAAATAACTTATGGAAATAGATAAAACTATCCGAAAAGAATATAGAACAAACCCCAAGAAAAGAAATCACAGAAAGATAAGCTATCAAAATATACTTTTTAATATATTTTAAAAATAAATTGTCATTTTTAAATGTTTTATATAACAATACCGTAAATGAAATAATAAATAAAATTATATATACTATTCTGTCTAATTTAAAAAGTTTATACACATCTTCCATATGTGAAATTTCTTTTTCATTGAAATGATTTTTTAAAACTTCTTTATCTCCATTTTTTATAAATTCAACTAACGATTTGCTAGCACTCTCAATCCATTCTTTAGAAAGCCCCGATTCTTCGTCAATTTTATATTCTGTATGAAAATTATTATAGTAAGAAATATCTTTAGCCATAAAATCTATTGAATATAATAAAATACATAAAATTATACTCAATGAAATCAAAAAAGCAAATATTTTTTTCATACTATTCTACATCTAGATCTTCAGGTATTTCCCAATTATGGTAAACATTTTGAACATCATCATTATCTTCTAATTGGTCAATCATCTTAACCATTTTTTTAATATTATCTTGATTTGTGATTTGAGAATTATTGCTAGGTACATATTCTAAGTCACAAGCACTAAAAGTATATCCCTTTTCTTGTAATGCATCTCTTAATGATATAAAATCAGCTACTTCAGAATATATTGTATAACCTTCTTCATCAGATTCAAAATCACTTGCCCCATTTTCTAAAGCAAAATCCATTAATTCATCTTCTTCTGCTTGATCCCTAGAAATTACAATAACTCCTTTTTTATCAAACATAAATAATACTGAACCATTTTGTCCTAAATTTCCACCATGTTTATCAAAGGCATGTCTTACGTCTGCAGCAGTTCTATTTCTATTGTCTGTTAAACATTCAACTACTACTGCTATTCCTTCCGGACCGTATCCTTCATATATTATAGTTTCATAGTTAGAAGAATCTCCATCTCCAGATCCTTTTTTCAATGCTCTTTCAATATTATCATTAGGCATATTTTCTGCCTTTGCTTTTTCAATTGCAGTTTTTAATGCTGGATTGTATTCAGGATCTGCTCCACCTTCTTTAACTGCTACAATTATATAACGAGCAAGTTTTGTAAATATTTTCCCTCTTCTTGCATCTTCTTTTCCTTTTTTATGCTTAATCGTGCTCCATTTATTATGTCCTGACATAATTACCTCCTAAATCCTTTTGCAAAATTTCTTTTATGCTCAGAAATTTTTACCATTCTATTAATTTTTTCTTCTATTCTTTCATCTATTTTTTCGTTATTTATATATTTTTCTAAGTCATTATAAGTAAAACCCATTTCATCTTCATCCGTTTGATCTTCAAATAGACCTGCACTTGGTGGCTTTTGAATAATCTTATCTGGAATTTCTAAATATCTTGCCAATTCAAATATTTCCTTCTTAGTAAAATCTACTAATGGCATTAAATCAGATCCACTGTCTCCATATTTTGTAAAATATCCTACTGTAAATTCTGATTTGTTACTTGTTCCAACGACTAAATATCCTTTTAATTGTGCATAATAGTATAATGTTGTCATTCTAAGTCTTGGCTTAACATTAGCATAAGCCATGTTATTATCACCTTTTTCAACAACTTCTACAAATTCAGAATATGTTCTTGATAAATCAACTTTAATAGCATTTAAATTAAACTTGTCAATAACTAACTTTGCATCTATTTCGTCTTCAAAAGAACTATTTATCGGCATCATTATAGCTAAAGATTCATCACCAAAGGCAAGTTTTGAAAGTGCGGCAATAACAGCTGAATCAACTCCTCCACTAAGTCCATAAACTATTCCTTTACAATTTGCTTCCTTTACAGAATCTCTGAGCCATTCAACAAGATTATCAACTATTTCTTTCATAATAACACCTCCTTATAATCTTTATTAAATATACAAACTAATTAAAAGTCTTTACAATTTTAATAATTTCACAAATAGCGCAAAACTGTAATTATTATACCAAAAAATCAAAAAAAATTCTACAAAAAGTCAAAAAAAGCTATGATTTTACTCATAGCTTAGTTTTTTTCTTGATATTCTCTAAAACTTTTATTTACATCTGCAAGATGAAAATTATGGTGATTTTCTCTTTGGTCTTCTGGTGGCAATTTCATATAATCACCATATAAAACTCTTAAATATTCATCGTAATTTTCAGGAGCATTAACTTTCAAACCTTCAAAGTCTACTTTTACTCCCTTCCCTAACAAATCTCTTTTAAAAGGCATAATATAAAAATTATCTACTAGACAAGCAACATATTCGCAATCTGTAAATTTTGGATTATCTTTTGGAACGGACATTTTTGATATATCAGTCTTTATTTTATTTGGTATTGTTTCTCCCAATTTATAAACAAATTTTTTACTAAAACCACTTATAGCATTCGATAAAGCATTAGTATCCGCTTCTTCAAACACAGGTTTTTGTTTAACCCTTAAATCCATAACTTTACTTTGACCTTTGATATATCCATCTAGCGGAAAAATATCAATAAATACTCCATGATTTATATCAACATCAATAACATGTTTTTCAAAAAGAGTTGTATCACTATCTCTAAGTTTTGCAAAATTTAAAGCATACTTTGGATCAGTTTCCATTGTCTGTATAAAATAATTTTCTGGCAAATATTTACTAGCTTCAGCAATAAATTTATCATAATCTTCTCTCGGCATACAAACATCAACATCATCATCCCAAGGGATAAATCCTTTATGTCTTATAGCTCCAAGCAAAGTTCCAAATCCAATATAATATGTTAAGTTCATCTTTTCACAACAAGTAATGAAATTCTTAAGAATTTCTAATTCCTTTTTCTTTAAAGCCTCAAAATCTATATCAAATTTTCCCTTTTTGTATTCACTTTTTATTTTCCAAGTGTTTTTTGAATCAAATTTAAAAATCATTATTTTTCTTCCTTCGGTAATTGTAACATTATAATATAGCCTACAACAAATAGAGGAATAATACCAAGAATAGAATATCTTGGATTATGAGTTATTGTAGTTATCAAACTCATAATAAAAGGTCCTACTATAGCTGCAAACTTTCCAAATATATTATAGAATCCGAAAAATTCATTTGCATTTTCTTTCGGAATAATCTTTGCATAATAACTTCTACTCAAAGCTTGAATTCCACCTTGAGCAGATGCAATAAATGTTGATAAAACAAAAACATGAATAAGATTACTCATAAAATAAGCAAAAATAACGGAAACCATATATGTAATAATTCCAACTTTAATCATAGTTTTAGTTCCAAATTTATCTGCTAGCTTTCCATAAATTATAGCAAAAGGAAAGGCTACTATTTGAACATATATTAAAATACCTAAAAGAACAAGTGTATTAAATTTATCTGCATCTAAAACGGACTTAGCATATGGTATAACCATTTTTATAATAGTATCTACTCCATCAATATATAAGAAGTAGGAACATAAAAATATAACTACTACTTTATTCTTCTTAATATCTTTTAATGTATGGAAAATTGTTGAAAAACTTTTTTTAACAGGATTAGAAACTGGATCAACTCCATATACCTGATCTACATTTTTATACATTGGAATCGTAAGTACTAACCACCAAAGTGCCGTTATTACAAAGCCTATTTGATAACCAAGAGGATTTTTCATTCCAAAGATTAAAACTGCCCCTAAACAAAACATAAATGGAATTACACTTGCTATGTAACCATAGGCAAACCCTGCAGTACTAATTTTATCCATTCTTTCATCATTTGTTACATCAACTAAAAATGCATCATAAAAAATATTAGAACCTGCAAAAGTTACACTACCTAAAATAAAAAAAGCCATCAATAAAGGTAATCCTAGTTCACCTGCAAAAGATAAAAATAGTGTAGAAAAAATTGCAATAATCGAAAATAACGTAAATAATCTTTTCTTCATACCTCTAAAATCAGCTATAGTTCCAAGCACAGGACTAAGAATAGCTATAATAATGCTTGCAAATGAATTATAGTATCCTAAATTCATTTCATTTCCACCAATCATTCCAAAATAAATTGGGAATAATGCTGTAGTAATTGCCATAGAATAAGCAGAATTAGCACAATCATATAAAATCCAGCTCAATTCTTTTTTTGAATAACCGAACATATACTTCCTCCAAATAATAAAAATAAATATAATATTCTATTTTAACTTTTCGACTAAAAAATAATGTGTAAATATATAACTAATATCTAATGAAATAATTGTAAAATGGCAATATACCATTATTTTTCAACAAAATCATTATATCATATTTAAAAATTATTGTCTATTATATTATTGTTTTTATATTTATAAATACACATCCCAACATTCCACGATACTTGCATAGGGTAGATTCTCTAGAACCTTGTTGTTTCAAAATAAAAAGAGAAGAAATACTAAAATTTCTTCTCTATCGTCATTCAAATTATTTTAGAATATAAACTTTTACATTTCTTCTACCAAAAGCTTCAGCTTTTGCTCTATCAGTATAGCAAAGGTCTATTCTATTTCCCTTTATGGCTCCACCTGTATCTTCTGCAACAGCGTAACCATAACCTTCAATGTATAATTTTGTTCCTAAAGGAATAACTCTAGGATCTACGGCAACTACTCCATATCTAAGTCTAGTTCCCATTTTTGTTGTGTTATATCCTCCATTTTCTGCTGGATCATCAGTATATGAAGTTGCATTCATAACTAATACTTTACTATATTCAAAGCTTGTATCAGTTTTTTTGTTATCAGATGTTTCTGTAGTTGATACTGGTTTAGTTTCAGCTTTATCAGCTGCTACCTTTTCTTGTTCTTGTTCTTTAGAAACAACTTTTCCATCAACTAAAACTTCATTTGAATTAACTGTAACTTTTTCTGAAACTGCACTTTCATCTTTCTTATCCGCATTAGAATCAGATACTTTAATTTCACCTTCAGTTTCATTTACTTCAAATCCTGTAGCTTCTTCTTTGTTTACAGATGATAATAAAGCTCTAAAATTAACATATTTTGCTAATTCATCAGTAGAAACATAATATAAGTTTTTAGCTCCAGATTCAGTAATTAGCTTTTCAACATCTAAATTCATTGAATCTGAATCAATTACTAAATACTCATAATTAAATTTATCAGCAAAGATGTAAGAACTTAACATATCTGTTAAATTTTTATTTTCAGTTAAAACAACATTGCTGTCGTTTTTTGCTGAATAAGCATCTTTGAATATTTTAACTAAATCTTTACCATCCAAAGAATAACTTTTGATTTCCTTTTTATCTTTTTTAGATAAATTATATATCTTAACTTTTAAATCTTCTGGTAAAGAATTAACTCCATCATAGAAGTATATATTACCTTCATTCTTTACTTCTGAAATTATATTTTCATCGACTTTTTTAGTTGAATCATAGATGTATAAGCTCATATTATAGATACGTGCATAATGAATAGCACCTAAAATATCAGAATCATTTCTCGAATCAACAATCAAAAGATCACGATTATCTAAAAATTTATTTACATATAAATTCGTGTCATCAGGATTGTTAGAACCAATTCTTTCGAATTTAATTCCTAAATCATTCAAAATATCATCTGAAATTGAACTATTATCTCCAACAACATACACTTGCTCGCTTTTTTTCAAAAGTTCTTTTGAAACATCATCTATATTATTATTCTTTACTGGAATAACAACTCCGTCCTTATCTAGTGAAAGTAAACCTGCCAAGCTGAAGTTAATTTTATCGTCTATATTAACTACGTAAGAAACTTTTGAAGCACTACCATTAGTGTTGTCTAAAATTCTGTTGTTTACTTTTTCAATAGTTTTAAAATCGGATTCTGATGAAATTACAAATCCTTTTACTTTTTCGTCTGCAAGTGACTTAGATGAAAATCCAGAAAATGTAGCATATACACACAAACATGCTAAAACACTTCTAAATATTGCTCTTTTCAAATAATCACTCCTTAATTAAATTAACCAGATTAACAGCTTTAATCTGTTAATAAAATTATAATGATTTTACATAAACCAGTCAATAAAATTCAAATTTTTCTAGAAAAAACTTAAAAAAACGAGAAAAAATAACAAAGTTTTTAATCCGAAAATAGCATTTGTAACATTTTTGTAATTTTTTTCAATTTCTACTTCTCTAATTTTCAAAGGTTACAGAAGTGTTACAATCAAAAGGCGTTTTTTCGTAAAAAAAACTTGAAAATATTAAAAAAATGTAATATTTGCTATTTTTTATGCTTTTTTCTCTCTATTTTTCTTTGTGTTTAATAAATATGACATTAAAGACATTGAGAAAATCAAGCTAATTCCTATTAAACTATAGATACTTACAGACTCATTTAGTATTAATTTTCCTAGTATAACTACAAATACAATTCCTAAATAATTAAATATACTTACATCTGAAGCATTTGCATACTGATAGCTGATAGTTAATCCAAACTGACCAACTGCAGAAGCAATTCCTATTAAAATCAAATATATAATACTAGTTAAATCAGGTATATTTAAATTATTAAAAATAAATGGAAAACTACAAATAGTTGAGAATAATGAAAAAACAAAAATTATTGTTTCGGTTTTTTCTGATTTTCCTATTTTTGATACACACATATATGCTATAGCCGAACTAAGAGCTGAACTCATTCCAACCATTGCAGGAAGTAATCTAGAGTTAAATTGTGGTCTTACTACAAAAATCGCACCAATAAATGAAAATGTTAAAGTTAAAAATCTTTCTAATGTAAATTTTTCCTTAAATAAAAAACAAGCTATTAAAACTACAAAAATAGGACTAGTTCTTTGTAAAATCCCTGCATCTGCAACAACCATATTATTTATAGCATAGAAATTAAAGATAACACCCATGTATCCAAAAGTTGATCTCATAAGAAGTAATTTTCTATTTTTCTTTTCTCCCAGGAAACTACTTCCTCTCACTAGTATATATATAGCACAAATAATTAGCATTACAAAATTTCTCATAAAAACTTGTTGCATAAGTGTATATTTCCCTGCTGTTAGCTTTACAAAAATTTGCATAAAACTAAAACCAAGTGTAGAAATTATCATAAAAATAATACCTAGTCTTAAATTTTTATTTTTGGAATTTTCTACCATAAAACCTCCTTATTAAAAAAATAAATGCCACGCAAGTGGCATTTATTAAAAAATTAATTTTAAGAAACTATTATAATGATGCTTCATAATCAGCGTCATTAGTTAATTCTTCTAATTCAGCTGGATTAGACATTTCAATTTTGCAAACCCAAGCAGCATAACAATCTTTGTTAATTTCACCTGGTTCGTCGTCTAATAATTCGTTAACTTCGATAACTTTTCCTGATACAGGAGCGTTAATATCACTTGCAGCTTTTACTGATTCAACAGATGCTAAAGAATCACCAGCTTCAACTTCATCATCAACTTCTGGAAGTTCAACGTAAACGATGTCTCCTAAATGATCTTGTGCATAGTCAGCTAAACCAACTGTTGCAACATTTCCTTCAACTTTTACCCAATCATGATCTTTAGTATAAAGTAATCCTTTTTCTACTCTCATTCTAATATACCTCCTAAAATTTTTACTATAACAATAATTCCAATTATGTACTAATTTATTGGATATTAACTATAACATTATAGTATACTTAAATTATAGAGTAGTTTAGAAAAAATTTCAATACCTTTTATTAATTTTTTTGAAATTTATTCAAAAATTTAATAAAAATAGTTAAATAATAATACTTATAAAGTAAATTTTTTATGTTTTTCACATTAAATAATACATAATTAAAGAAAAAAACAAATAAATCACAAAAATTTTTTTGGGAAAACTTTTATCTTATTAATTTTTTAATTGATTTTTTTATAAATTGTTGTATAATATATGTTAATATATTTTTTAATAAATTTTGTTGTTAAATAATAAAATATCTCTATAATATAATAAAAATATTACATAGTTAAATGAAATATTTATTATACAATAAATTTTTTACAAAAATATGTTTGAATTTAATAAAATTTTTTAGGAGGAAAAGATATTATGTGGGAAACAAAATTCCAAAAAGAAGGATTGACATTTGATGATGTACTTTTAATTCCAGCAAAGAGTGAAGTTCTACCAAAAGATGTTGTTTTAACATCACAATTAACAAAGAAAATTAAATTAAATATTCCAGTTATTTCTGCTGCAATGGATACTGTAACAGAACATAAAATGGCTATTGCTATGGCAAGAGAAGGTGGACTTGGTGTAATACATAAAAATATGCCAATAGAATTACAAGCTGAAGAAGTAAGAAAAGTTAAACGTTCAGAAAGTGGAGTTATTAATGACCCATTTTTCTTAACTCCAGATAATAAAGTTCAAGAAGCTGAAGATTTAATGAGAAAATATAGAATTTCTGGAGTTCCAATTGTAAATTCTCTTGAAGAAAAAAAATTAGTTGGAATTCTAACTAACAGAGATTTAAGATTTTTAGAAGATTATTCAGTAAAAATCGACTCTGTAATGACAAAAGAAAATTTAGTTACAGCTCCTTCAAAAACTACATTAGATGAAGCTGCTAAAATTTTAAGAAATCATAAAATAGAAAAATTACCACTAGTAAACGATGAAGGAATCATTACTGGCTTAATAACTATCAAAGATATAGAAAAAGTTGTTAAATATCCAAATTCTGCAAAAGATGCACAAGGAAGACTTCTTGTAGCTGCTTCTGTAGGAACTGGTGCTGATACTTTTGAAAGAGTTGAAGCTCTAGTTAATGCAGGTGTTGATGCTCTTGTAATTGATACAGCTCATGGTCATTCTATGGGAGTTGTTCAAAAGGTAAAAGAAATCAGAGCAAAATATCCTGATCTTGATATCATTGCAGGAAATGTTGTAACAGCAGAAGCAACTAGAACACTTTTTGAAGCTGGTGCAGACGTTGTTAAAGTTGGTGTTGGTCCTGGATCAATCTGTACAACAAGAGTTGTTGCAGGTGTAGGAGTTCCACAAATTACTGCTGTTTATGATTGTGCTACTGTTGCAAGAGAATTGGGCAAAACAATTATAGCTGATGGTGGTTTAAAATATTCAGGAGATGTTGTTAAAGCTCTTGCTGCTGGTGGAAATGTTGTAATGTTAGGCTCAATGCTTGCTGGAACTGATGAATCACCAGGAGAATTTGAAATTTTTCAAGGAAGAAGATTTAAAACATATAGAGGTATGGGATCTCTTGCAGCTATGGAAAAAGGCTCAAAAGATAGATACTTCCAAGAAGAAGGTAAAAAACTTGTTCCAGAAGGTATTGAAGGAAGAATTCCTTATAAGGGAACTTTAGCAGATGCTATTTATCAAATCGTTGGTGGAATTAGAGCTGGTATGGGATATACTGGTGCAAAAGACTTAGAAACTTTAAGAGAAACTGCACAATTTGTTAGAATGACAGGTGCAGGATTAATTGAATCTCACCCACATGATGTTCAAATAATTAAAGAAGCTCCAAATTATTCAAAATAGAAATATAAAAAAGGCTATTCGTTTTAAAGCGAATAGCCTTTATTTTATTGATAAACTGCCCTACTTCCTCCAATCAATTTAGGTCTTGAAGTTAATGCAGTCAAATGCGCATTTCCTATTTCTTTTATTGATAATCTAACTGGAACTTGAACAAATTTAACATGCATTCCGATAGATGTATCTCCAATATCAAGTCCTGCTTTTGCAACTATTTTTTCAACAACTACTGGATTTTTAAATAATTTATATGCTGAAGTGGCAACTCCACCACCGGCATTTTTTTGTGGAATAACATTTACTATTTCAAAATTGTTTTTAACTGCAACTTCTTTTTCTACAACTAATGCTCTATTCAAATGTTCACAACATTGAACGGCAAAATTAACTTTAATCTTATCCAACTTTTCTTTTATAGTTTCAACAATTAGCTCTCCTACTTCAATATCAGTATCTTTTCCTATGTGCTTTCCTTTTACCTCACTTGTACTACAACCTAAAACAAAAATATCTCCATCTTCAAATTTAGCTTTTTCGATGAGTTCATCCATACAAATTTTTAAATCTTCTCTAATTTTACTTAAATCCATAATGACCTCCTAAAAAGTACTAATCTTTTTAACGGTTTTTAAAAGCAAGATAAATCCTGTTACAGCAGAAATAAAGTCAACTATCGGATAACTAATCCATGCTCCTAAAACACCAAATTTCCCTACCATAATTATAACTATTGGAATATATAAAAGTGTTTCTCTATAAATTGATAAGAAAAAATTGTATTTTTCCTTTCCGACTGATTGAAAAAAGTATATACAAATGTAATAAAAACTTAAAATCGGAAAAACTAAAATAACATATCTAAAACTATCTGTCGCCATTTGTAAAAGTCTTTCATCTTTTAAAAATAGTCCTATAATTAAACTAATATTATAATTCATAAAAATCCAGATAATAGTAGATAATGAAAACACAAAAATAAATCCTGTTTTTAAAATTTTCTTTATTTTCAAAAAATCTTTAGCTCCATAATTGTATGATATAAGTGGTTGGATTGAACTACTTACCCCTATCATAGCAACAAACATAAACATAGAAACTTTTGTTATTACTCCAATAAGAATAATTGCATCGTTACCACCTATAGGTAATAGTAAATGGTTTAATACACTAATCAATATCGCATCTGAAAATTCAATTATAAAAGAGGAAAATCCAATTGCTAATATATTTCTAGAAATGTTAAAATCAAGTCTTGGAATTAAAGAAAAATTGTTTATTCTTTGTAATTTTTTTACAAAAATAAGTGAAAAAACAAATGATATAAATTGGCTTGAAATAGTAGCTATTGCCGCCCCTTCAATACCCATATGCAAATTTTTGATTAAAAAATAATCAACTATAATATTTATAAAAATACCAATACTTGAAGCTAATAGCATTACTTTCATATTGCCATAAGCAATATTCATATATCCAAAAACTGTTGTAAATGCTAAAAAAACACTTCCAAACATAACTATTCTTAAATAGTTAGTAGAATATAATAAAATATTATCTCGAGCACCTAAAAACATACAAATATTCGAAGTAAATAGAAATGTAAATACACTAACTATTAATATTATTAACAAAGTTAGTCCATTTACTGCTGTTGTATATTTTGTTATATCCTTATTCCTTTTTTCACCAAGTCTTCTAGAAATTAAATTTGAAACTCCAATTCCTAAACATACTGAAATTGCAATAATAAGTCTTTGTAATGGAAAAACAACACTTAAAGCACCTATAGAATCTGCTCCTACATATCTACCTACGAAAAAAGTATCAACCATATTGTATAGTTCTGCAATCAGTATACTTAAAATTCCTGGAATTGCAAAATGTAATATTGCCTTAACTATATTATTTTCGTTATAAATATTTTTCGTGCCCATTTTAAACCTCTTTAATCCTCATATCCATTTGGATTATTTACTTGCCATCTCCAACTATCTTCACACATTTCTCTGATTCCATATTTAGCTTCCCAACCTAATTCATTTTTAGCTTTAGAAGAGTCAGCATAACACTCTGCAATATCTCCACTTCTTCTAGGAGTAACTACATATTTTATTTTTTTTCCAATAACTTCTTCAAAGTTCTTAATCATATCTAAAACACTGTAGCCCTCTCCAGTTCCAAGATTATAAATCCTAACATCTTTACTATCTTCAAATTTCTTTATAGCTTTTATATGACCTAAAGCTAGATCTAAAACGTGGATATAATCTCTTACACCAGTTCCATCTTTAGTTTCATAATCGTCACCAAAAACTCTAACATACTCTAATTTACCAACTGCAACTTGAGTTATATATGGAATTAGATTATTAGGAATACCATTAGGATTTTCACCTATTTTACCACTCTTATGCGCACCAATTGGATTAAAATATCTAAGAAGTACAATATTCCAATTGTTATCTGAAATGTATAAATCTCTAAAAATTTCTTCTAAAAATAATTTTGTTCTTCCATAAGGATTAGTTACAGAAAGTGGAAATTCTTCATTAATTGGAACTGTTTTAGGCTTTCCATATACAGTTGCTGAAGAACTAAAAATAATATTTTTTACATTAAACTCTCTCATAACTTCTATTAACTTTAAAGTTCCGTTAATATTATTATCATAATATTCTATAGGTTTTTCTACTGATTCACCAACAGCTTTAAGACCTGCAAAATGAATTACTCCATAAATATCATTTTCATTAAATATCTTTCTAAGTATTTCTTTATCTCTAATATCACCTTCATAGAACTTAAACTTTTTTCCACTAAGTTCTTCAATTCTAGTTAAAACTTTTTTACTAGAATTGTAAAAATTATCAATTATTACAACTTCATATCCTTCATTTAAAAGCTCTATACAAGTATGTGAACCAATATATCCAGCTCCACCTGTAACTAAAATTTGCTTCATATCAATCTCCTATTTATACTCATTAATTAATTCTCTACATTTAATTTCATCTTTTTTTAACTGCTCTATCAATTCTTCTATAGAGTTAAATTTGATATTATCTCTAAGCCTTTTTAAAAAGCAAAGCTCAATATCTTTTCCGTAAATATCTTCATGAAAATCAAATATATGAGATTCTATTGTGGATTTTTTATTATCAAAAGTAGGATTATGCCCAACGCTTGAAAAACTGAAATATTCCTTACCATCTACTATTGTTTTTGTAAGATAAACACCTTCTTTTACCATAACATAATTAAATGACATATCTAAATTTGCAGTTGGATATCCTAGATTTCTTCCTCTTTGGAAACCTTGTGTAACTTTTCCCTTAATTGAAAAATAGTCTCCAAGCATAGTATTTGCCAATTCAATTTTCCCAGTTTTTATGTATTCAATAATTTTTGTACTACTAACTTCATTATTATCATAGCTTAATTTTTCTATAATAGTACAAGATAATTGTTTTTCTTTCATATAAGATTCAATAAAATCAATATTTCCTTCACGATTTTTTGAAAATCTATAATCTTTACCAACAACAATATGTTTGACATTAAGATTAATAGTTAAAAAATCTAAAAACTCAATTGGAATTAAACTTTTAATTTTTTCAGAAAAATCAATACTAAAAACATAGTCTATTTTGAAACTTTCTAGTTTTTTCAACTTATCTTCAAAGGACATAATTCTACTTAAATTCTGATTGAAAATTAAGTCTTTAGTATGATTTACAAAAAGGAAAACAGCACTTTTATATCCTTTATTTAATTTTACATTGTTTAATTCTGAAATTAATTTTTGATGGCCTATATGGAAGCCATCAAAATTTCCTAGAGCTACAACAATATCATCAAATTTAAAATTACTCTCCAAATTTAATTTAAAATGCTCCATACAAACCTCTTCTTAATCCATATTTTACAATAATTATACACCAAATAATGCTTTATTTCAATTTACCATATTGGAATATCTATTTAAGAAAATAAAAAACATGTTCTAATTGAACATGTTCTCTCTATAATTTTTCAATTGAATCTAATATATCTGATAAGTAATCTGTATCTAATTTCTCTGCTTCTCCCTCATCTACCATTTCAGGTATATTTTTATTTAGAGGAATTTTAGCAACATTTGTAAGTCCAAATTTTCTAGAAATATATGGTAAGTCACTTTCACCAAATATACTTAATTCTTCATTACAACATGGACATTTGAAATAACTCATATTTTCAACAATTCCTATTATTGGAATATTCATCATTCTTGCCATCTTAACAGCTTTTTCAACAATCATAGATACTAAATCTTGTGGTGAAGTTACAATAATAATCCCATCAACTGGTAGTGATTGAAATACTGTTAAAGCAACATCTCCTGTTCCCGGCGGCATATCCACAAACATATAGTCTACATTTTCCCAAACAACATCTGTCCAAAATTGCTTTATAACACCACCTATAACAGGCCCTCTCCAAATAACTGGATCAGTTTCTTTTTCAAGTAATAAGTTAATACTCATTATTTTTATTCCATTTTCAGTTTTACATGGAATGATTCCTCTGTCATCTATTTGAGCTTTAGTGTCAATACCAAAAGATTTAGGTATAGATGGTCCAGTAATATCTGCATCTAAAATACCAACTTCTTTTCCTCTTTTCATCATTCCAGTAGCAAGCATAGATGTAATTAAAGATTTACCAACTCCACCTTTACCACTTATAACACCTATTACTTTTTTAATGTCACTAAATTGATTTTGTTCAACCAATAAACTTTCAAATTCTTCAGATACTCCACAGCTTGATGCACTTGAGCATCCTGAGCATCCGCCTGAGCTACATCCACTACTCATAATATCCCCCTAAATTTTCAATTCTTCAGAAATATACATTTTATAATATATTCCTTTTTTATCTAATAATTCTGTATGTGTACCTTGTTCAAGAATATTGCCTTTTTCTATCAAAACAATCTTATCACAATGCTTAATTGTTGACAATCTATGTGCAACAATTATAGACGTCTTTCCACTTAAAATATCCTTCATTTTATTTTGAATGAATTTTTCAGTTTCAGTATCTATTGAAGAAGTTGCCTCATCTAATATTAACAATTTTGGATTTTTAATCAAAGCTCTTGCAAAAGAAATTAATTGTTTTTGTCCACTTGATATATTATACCCACTTTCTCCTATAACTGTATCAATTCCATCTGGTAATTTAGAAATAAACTCATCTATTCCAAGCAAATTACATATTTCCATAATCTCTTCATCAGTTGCATTTTCATTCCCAAACTTTATATTTTCCTTGATAGAAATAGAAAAAAGTTGAGGCTGTTGTAAAACATACCCTAAATTATTATATAAACATGTTTTATCAATATTCTTATAGTTAATTCCATCTAAAAATATATCTCCAGAAGTAGGATCATAGAATTTACAGATTAAATTAACAATAGTAGATTTACCACTTCCAGTACTACCAATAAAGGCAACACTTTGTCCATTTTTTATTTCAAAATTAAAATCTTTTAAAACTAATTTATCATCATCAAAATAGTGAAAACTTACATTTTCAAACCTTATATTTCCATCAAAATTTAAATCAGTTTCTTTTTGTTCGATAATTTCATCATCTTCATATAATATTTGAAAAACTCTTTCCGCAGAAGCCTGAGCAGACTTTAAATCTGTAAAAATTTGAGCTAACATTTTAAAAGGTTCAAAGATTTGAAAACTGTATGTTAAAAAGCTCAAAAAAGCTCCATAAGTCATTATATTTTTCATAACTGAAATTGATGAAAAATTAAATGCAAAACCAACTCCAATACTTGCAATAAACATAACAGTAGGTACAAAAATTGCTGAAATAAGAATTGATTTTAAATTATATTTCCTATATTTTTCATTAAAACTTACAAATTCATTCTTCTTTTTTTCCTCAATTCCAAGAGCTTTTATTGTTTTAATATAACTTAAAGATTCTGTATAGCTTCTTATAATTTTAGAGTTATAATCTCTTACTTTTCTTTGGAATTTTAATATATTTTTTTGAAAAAGAAGAGTTACAATGTATATAATAGGTAATATCAAAAATAGCATTATAGTCAAAGTAAAGCTTAAATAAAGCATAATTGCAATAGAAAATAATAGAACAATTATACTATGACAAGCATCCATTACTCCCCAACTAAAAACTTCACTAAGTTTTTGAACATCTGACGTTAATCTTGAAATCAATTCACCCATCTCATATTTTTTTATATTTGTAATTGAAAATTTTTCAATCTTTTCAAAAACTGATTTTCTAATATCTTTTGAAACTTGATATTCAAGCTTTCCACCAAATACATAAAAACTATATATTGCAAAAGTTGATATTACTACAAGTAAAAAGAATGAAAGTCCGGCAATAATAAACCCCCTTAAATTTTGCTTTGTAATAAAATCATCCGTTAATAATTTGATTGATAATGGTACGACCGCTTGTAAAAGACCTGAAATTACAACTACAAACATAAGCATATAAAGTTTTTTGTATTCAATTTTATAAAATTTTATTAAGTCTCTAAAAACATTAATATTTACAACTTTCTTTTTATTCATTACTTACATCATATTCCTTACTTTGAATTTCATTAATTTTACTATATATTCCATTTTTCATAATCAAATCATTATGTTTTCCACTTTCAACAATTTTTCCACCATCCATAACAATTATATTATCACAGTTAGTTATTGTTGAAATTCTATGTGAAATAAAAATAGAAGTAAATTTTTTATCCATTGACTTAAGTGCATTATTTATCTTTAAATCTGTATTCATATCTACAGCACTTAAACTGTCATCTAAAATTAGCACTTCAAAAGGTTTTAACAAACCTCTTGCAATAGAAATTCTTTGCTTTTGACCACCAGATAAATTTCCACCATTATCAATTACAACCGTTTCATATTTAGATGAGAAATTTAGAATTTCATCGTGAATAGATGAAACCTTAGTTGCATTAAAAATTGATTTATCATCAATTTTATCATTTGTAATCTTAACATTTTCTAAAATTGACATATTAAATAATTCACTCTCTTGCATAATTGCAGAAATCTTTTCTCTAAGATATCTTTTATTTATTTCTTTGATATTAATTCCATCAATAAGAATTTCTCCACTTGTAGCTTCAAATAGTCCTAAAAGCAAATATACAATCATACTCTTTCCACTACCAGTAGAACCAATAACACCTAGGCTTTCGCCAGCATTTATAACAAAACTAATATTATCTAAAACTGTATTATCATTTATTACTAAGCTAACATTTTTAAATTCAATTTTTTCAGAGAAAGACACATCTCTAATACCATATTCATAATCCTCTTCAGGTAAATCTAATACTTCATAAATTCTAGAAATTGAAACACTTGCTTTAGCCATATCACTAAGTAACTGTCCCATTTGTCTAATAGGCCAAATAATCATATTTATATAGATAACAAAAGCTATCAAATCCCCAAAATTCATTCTACCGGAAATAGTTTCATAACCTCCTACAACTATAATTATTGCAAGTTGCAAGAAAGTTAAAAAGTCATTTACAGCTCTAAATTTTGCAAAAGTCTTCATAAACTTATTTTGAGTTAAATTAAATTCTTCGTTTTTTTCTCTAAATAGTTTTAAAATATAATCTTCTCTATTAAATGCTTTTATAACTCTAATATTAAATAAAGCTTCTTTTATGAATACCATAAGTTGACTTTCAGCTTCGTCTGTCTCTTTAAATATCTTTCCAATTTTGCCATAAAAAACATAAGATAAAAATGATATTACTATACAAAGACTTATACTTATCATAGCAAGTTTTAAATTTATTAAAGACATAACAATAATTACTAAAATAATTGTTGCAATTGATCCAAAAGCATTTACAAGCTGAGTTGAAAACAACTTTCTTACAGTCTCTATATCAGAAGAACTTCTTTGGATCAAGTCTCCAGTTGAATAATCATTTAAACATCTTAAATCGATATTTAAAAATTTATTATACATTTTTTCTTTTAAATTATAAATTAAATTTTCACAAGCGACATTAGAGTAATAATTTCTTAAAAAAATAAAAATACAACTAATACCTGTTAAAAATACTATTACAAAAGCTAATATGTATATATGACTTCTTAGAAAATCTCTACCTCCGATAAGATTAACAGCTTTCTCTAAAATATCGTATTTATACTCTTTATCGCCAATTATTGAATCCACAGTAATCATGATTACAATAGGTGTAAGCCCAGAAAAAATTTGTATAAAAATTGTAGAAATCATAGAAAGAAAGTAAGTCAGTCTATTATTCTTTAAAATCTTCCAAAAAAGTTTAATTTCTTTCAATACATCACCTCAAAATATACTTACTTATATTTTAATCTAATTTGAAAAAAAAGGCAAATTTAATTACATTTATATGGGTATAATACAATAAGAGGTGATTTTATGTGCACTACTTTTTCAATTAACAGAAATGGTGAAACACTACTTGGACGAACAATGGATTTAAGAGTCCATCATAGATATGAATTTAAATTTTTTCCGGAAAACTTCAATTATGAAGAAGATGTTTTTGGAAATAAATTATATACAAAATACAAAATTATGGGAGCGACTTTTAAAGATTATGACCATCTAATTGATGGAATAAATGAAAAAGGTCTTTTAGGTTGTACTAATTCTTTTAGTAATGCAATTAGCTTTAAAACTGAACCTATAGAATCTAAATTAAATTTAACATCAACTAAGATTTTAAATGTATTTTTGACAAATTGTGAAACACTTGAAGATATAAAAAATTTAGCTCCAAAAATATATATAATTGAAAAATCTCTTGTTGATGACACTAACTTTTCAATATATTATCACTATATGTTTACAGACAAAAATAATAAAAGTCTTGTTTTAGAAATCGAAGATGGTAATTTAAAAGTTTATGAAAATAAATATAATGTGATGACTAATAGTCCAAGTTTTGCAAAACATATAAGAAATTTAGAAAAATACCTAGAAAAAGGAGAATTAAAAGGAAATATTTATACTCCTACAAAAAGATTTATACGAGCTTACATAGAGTTACAAAACTTAAAAGAAAATAATCTTTTTGAAAACAATGAAAATATTTTATTTAATTCTTTGGAAAAATTTACAATAAAAAAAGAGGACTTAGAAAATATTTCAGAAGAATCACGAAATATAACTCTATACTATTCTATAACAAATGCAAAAACTTTAAAATACTTTTTAAAATATACAAATAAAGAGCATATAAATACATTTTCTTTTGATGATTTTAAAGATGAGAAAAATAAAATAACTGTTCAGTTTAAATAAAAAAGACTTTACATTGTTGTAAAGTCTTTTTATTATTTTATTCAAATACTATTTTATATTTTTCTTTTATTTCTTTTGTTGTATTTAAAAGCTCAGTAATTATTTTCTTTGCTACCTCTTTTGACTGTTCAAAAGCTCCGCTTTCTCTAGCGTCAGCCTCAGCATTTTCCTTGCCACTTTGAGTAAATTGTGTATAATCATCAATTTTAACTGGATTAAAAATAGAATTAGTTTCATCATAAACTTTTATTGATTTCATATCTATCTCATTAGATAATACTTTTGATTCAGGTAAAGTAACCTTTATTGTTTTACTACCTTCGTCAACTTCAATTTTTGTTTCCGCAAAATCAATACCTAATTTTAAAACTCCAGTATAAGTTAAAATAAAACTTGATTTTGTAAATGGTAATTTAATATTAAATAAAGTATTCCAGTCTTCTCTACTAGCCAATTGTTTATACTTATATTGTATAGTAGACATTTCCTTTATTTCTTTAATTTGAACTCCTATAGTTTCATTTGTAATTTTCGGCTTCGAATTATTAACTATCAATGAAAATGTTAAGAAAAAAATTATCCCTAATAAAACACTTACTATTATTATAGTACTCATAGGTATATTTTTTTTAAAAAAACTCTCGCTACTTGGTTTATTAGTTTCTTCCATATTTTAATCCTCCTAAATAAATATAATTACGTAACCATTATATATATATATATGATGTCAAGTATTTTTTTCATTAAAAAAAATGGCAAATAAATTATATTTTATTCGCCATTTCAATTATTTTTTTAAATCTATGATTTACTCCTGATTTACTAATCTTTAAAATATCTGCCAATTCTTTTAATGAATAACTTGGATTTTTTAATCTTAGTTCACAAAGATCGAGTAAATTTTTATCTATATTTTTTTTACCATATCTTTTATAAAGTTTATTTATTGCATCAATTTGTGCAAAAGAAGTATTTAAAGTCTTATCTAAATTTGCAGTTTCACAATTTGTAAGTCTATTTGTATTATTCTTTATTTCTTTAATCATTTTAGTTTCTTCAAACTTAAACAAACTATTTACAGTTCCTATTAACGAAAGAAAATCAGAAATAAGTTCACTATCTTTTACATATACAATATATAGTCCCTTTTTTTCAAGACTCTTTGCTTTTATTCCAAATATTTTTAAATACTTAATTACAAGTTTAGCTAACTCTTCTGAATTTAAAGTAAATTCTAAATGGTAACTCTTATCTGGATTGGCTATTGAACCCGCTCCTAAGAAAATTCCACATAAAAAGTTTTTAATAAAATTTTTACTTTTAACAGAATCTTCGTATAAATCATCTTTTGGAAAAAGACTATCTAAATCTGAGAAAAATGCATCTTTTAAAAATTTCTTTGAAATTTCCTCATCTTCAATTACAATTTTATAAACATTATTTTTTCTTAAATTAGAAATCTTAGACACCATTATTTTCCCATCATAAGAATATAAAAATTTAAATAGTTTAAAGATTCTTCTAATAATTGAATTATTAGTAGTTTCAAATCTAATAATAAAAGCAAAATTACTAAAAACAATTGTTCCATTTGTTCTTATAAAAGCACAAAGTTCAGAAATAGCAGTTTCTCTATCTTCTATTTCTCTTCTTGAAAGTTCATTTTTTAAATCAATTGAAAAAGCCATTATTATCTTTTTTTCTTTCTCTTTTCATAAAAATAATTAGCACTCTTTAACATATTTCTTTCCGCATCATGTTTTACTAATTTCATAGCTTTATCATATGGTAAAAATATAGCTTCTACAAAACCTTCCTCCCTTTGAGGAATTAAATTTAAATCTTCAGGCTCCATATAAAAATAATGAACCGTCTTTTTTACTTTTTCGCCGTCATTATGTTGATAATCATACTTTACAAATCCCAAATACTTTTCAATCTTAGCACTTATTCCAGACTCTTCTTGTACTTCTCTTATCGCAGCAAGTTCAATAGTTTCATTATTCTCAAGTCTACCCTTAGGTAGAACCCAATCGTTACTAAATTTCTTCAATAACAGAAATTCGCCATTGTGAATAACAACTCCACCAGCACTAACTTCTAGCATACACCCTCCTATTATCTTGTCTCATATCTTCCTAATATTATACCATGAAATTAGCTTACATTCAAATTATACTATTATATTTGATTATAACAGAGAAATTATGTTATAATATGTCTTGTGTATTTCAGATAAAAAAACAAATAATAAAGGAGATTTTAAATGAAATTAGGAATAGTTGGACTACCAAATGTAGGTAAGAGTACATTATTTAATGCGATTACAAAAGCCGGAGCTGAATCAGCAAATTATCCTTTCTGTACAATAGATCCTAATATAGGTCTTGTAAATGTACCTGATGAAAGATTAAATAAATTAACAGAACTTTATAACTCAAAGAAAACAATCCCTGCTGTTATAGAATTTTATGATATTGCAGGTCTTGTAAAAGGTGCAAGTAAAGGTGAAGGTTTAGGAAATAAATTCCTATCTCATATTAGAGAAGTTGATGCTATCGTTGAAGTAATAAGATGTTTTGAGGATGAAAATATTGTCCATGTTGATGGAGAAGTTAACCCTTTAAGAGATGTTGAAACAATAAACTTAGAACTTATATTATCCGACCTTGAATTAGTTGAAAAAAGATTAGAAAAAGCTAGAAAATCTTTAAAGGGAAATAAGAGCTTTAAAGAAGAAGTTGATCTTTTAGAAAAAATATTACCAGTTTTAGAAGAAGGAAAATCTATTAGAACATTAACATTTGACGATAATGAAAAAGTGATATTAAAGAACTTTTCTCTACTAAGCGTAAAACCTATCATCTATGTAGCAAATGTAAATGAAGATGATATGTTAGATGAAGGAAAAAATAATAAATATGTAAAAGTATTAGCAGACTTTGCAAAAAAAGAAAATTCTGGTATTGTAGTTATCAGTGCTCAAATCGAAAAAGAAATTTCCGAACTTGAAGATGATGAACAAGTTGAATTTTTAAATGATTTAGGTATTTCTGAAAGTGGAGTTTCTAAATTAATTAAAGAAAGCTATAGCCTACTTGGTCTTATGAGCTTTTTAACTGCTGGTCCAGAAGAAACAAGAGCTTGGACTATTAAAATTGGAACAAGTGCTGTAAATGCTGCAGGAAAAATTCACTCAGATATTCAAAGAGGTTTCATTAGAGCAGAAATAGTAAATTATGATGATTTAATTTCACTTGGAAGTATGGTAACTGCTAGAGAAAAAGGTCTTGTTAGACTTGAAGGTAAAGAATATATTATGCAAGATGGAGATGTAGTTTACTTTAGATTTAATGTTTAATATAAAAAACAAAAGACTGTGTTTAAAACACAGTCTTTTTTTATTTTCCTAAAATATTTTTTACTTCATCATCTTTTAATTCGTAATTATAAAACAATTTGTAAAATTCTTTTACTTCTTTTTCCATATCATAATTATATATTTCTGGATAAACTAGATTTCCTAACCATTTCATACCAATTACTCTATTAACTGCTGGTGGTCTACCAAAGAAATTATAAGGTCCAGTTGGAGCATAAAATACTTTATTTTCTTTTACAGCTTTTAAAGTTTTAAAAGTTTCTTCACCTTTAATTTGGTCAGCTAATTCTTTTGATTCAAATATTAAGAAGTCTGGATTTGCCTCTGATAATTTTTCAAATGGAATTTCATTTCCTGTTCCACCTTGAACCTTTTCTACTGTAATAGCATTTTGAGCACCTATAAATTCAATAATATCTGCGTGGATAGAACCTTTTGCATTTGCATTAAGCCCTGTTTTTCCTCCACCATAGTATACTTTTTTAACATCTTTAATCTTTGCTTTATTTTCTTCGATTTCCTTATAAGTTTTTTTGATATATTCTGAAAGTTCCTTTCCTCTTTCTTTATTTCCTAAAACTTCCGCAAGTCTATCAAAAGCTTCTGGTAATTTTTCAAGAGTTAATTCTATGAAAACTACAGGAATTTTTAATTGTTCTTGTAATTTATTCAAATCCTCTTCAATTCCCTTTTTCTTTTCACCCATATCAATTATAACATCAGGTTTTGCATTAATAACTGCTTCCATGTTAAGATTTGCTTTCTTTCCATAAAACGCACCAAATTCTGGTAAATTTTTTAATTGATCTGAGATATATTTTTCAGTGCCTTTTGAGAATTTTGATGCAACACCAACTAATTTGTTAGGCTCAAAAACATGCAACATAACTTGAGCTGGATTTCCTGATGGTGCAACCCTATCAATTTTTTGTTTTAAAGTAACTTCTCTTCCTAAGTCATCTTTAAAAACTCTTGTTTCTTCTTTAGACTCTGTTTGTTCAGTTTTCTTTTCTGCAGGTTTTGAACAAGCCGTAAATAAAAGTCCAAAAGCTAAACAAAGAGCTAAAATTCTTTTAGATTTTTTCATATATCCTCCTTATTTACAACTACAATGGCTGTATTTTTAGGTTTACAATAATATTTTGTAAATACCTCACCATTATAAGTATAATCTATATCTTTTACATTAGATATCAAATTTATTCCATCTTCTCCATACCATTTATCTAAGTATTTTAAAACTTCCTCTTCATCTTTTAATGGTTGACCAAATTCGTATGTTTGCCTATAAATTTTATAAGGAATTTTTCTTTCTTCTAGAAATGTGCAAATATCTTGAATTGTATTTTTATTGCGATTATGAACAATATTCTTTTCGACATCGTTTCGTATTATAATCATCCTTTTATTAAATAAATTATAAAAATTGTAAAAATAATCTTGAATATTACCAAAATGGCTAAATAAAATATTATCTGGTTTCTTAATTTTTTCAACAAGTTCCCCATTATAACAATTAGAACAAATAGTTTTAAAATTTTTAATATTTTTCTTTGAAATGCTATCTTCAAGAATTCCTAATACATGTTCATCATAATCTACTCCGATTATATCACTGAAATAATCTGATAATTTCATAGGTAGAATTCCTAAACCACAGCCAAAATCAACAAGACTTTCTCCTTCTGGAATGATTTTTTTAATTTCCAATTTCATATTATCGTGATATTTAGTATATTCTGAAGCAACTAGATACCATTTTATTCTATCTTCATTCCAAAACATAGTCTTTTCTAACCTCCTTATAATCAGGAATACAATACTTTCCATCTTGTGTTTCTATTAGATTTATAGGAACATTGTATAATTTTTCTAATGTTTCTTTATTTAAAATTGAGATAGTCCCAAATTGACTTTCCTTATTTTTCTTAATAATTAATATTTTATCAGCATAAGTTAAAGCATGATTTGGATTATGGGTTGTAATTAAAAAACCTATATTTTTTTTCTTTAATGAATTACAAATTTCCATAATTTTAAGTTGGTTTCCATAATCCAAATTAGCAACAGGCTCATCCATAAAAATATAGTTATTAGCTTGTAACAATGCTCTTGCAATTAGCACAAGCTGTCTTTCTCCACCACTAATTTGTCTATAATTTTTATCTTTTAAATAAGAAATTCCTAAAGTTTTTAAAATTTCAACCGATTTTTCATAATCTTCTTTACTAGTTTTATAGAAAAAACCCTCTTTTTTAGAATAATTTCCCATTAGTATAACATCAATAACCTTATAATCAAAAGCTGGAAAATGAATCTGTGGAATATAAGAAATAAATCTTGAAAGTTTTTTACTATCTAATTCTTTTAAATCAAAATCATCAATGATTGCATTTCCATTTTTAATAGGAATAAGTTTTAAAAGTGCTTTTAATAAAGTTGATTTTCCAGCCCCATTTTCTCCTAAAATGCAGATTATCTCTCCTTTATTTAATGAAAAACTAATATCTTTTAATATTTCATTCTTTCCATAAAATACATTTAAATTTTTAACCTCTATCATAATCTCTACCTTTTTTATAAATCAAATACAAGAATATTGGAGCTCCGATAAAAGAAGTAACTATTCCAATTGGAATTTCTGATGTAGTAATATTTCTGCATAAAATATCTACAACAAGCAAAAAACTTGCCCCTAAAAGACCTGATGCTGGTATTACAAATCTATAATCGTCCCCAAAAATAAGTCTTGCAAAATGTGGAATTATTAGACCAATCCACCCAATTACTCCTGTTACAGCAACACTTGATGCTGTCATTAATGTAGCAAAAAATATTATAATAAATCTTATTTTTTCAGTATTAAGTCCAAGTGTTTTTGCCTCTTCTTCTCCCATTGTAAATATATTAATTTCAATCTTATATAAATTTGAAACGATAAGTCCGATTACAATTGGGAAAAATATAAATTTAAAATCTATCATTTTTACTGATGCAAAAGAGCCCATCAACCAATATGTTATGCTTGGAAGCTGATTTTCCGTATCTGCAACAAGTTTTACAAAAGATATTAAAGAAGAAAATAAACTACCTATCATCATTCCAGTTAAAATAAGCCCTAAAATTCTATCACTTCTAAAAATTTTACTTAAAGTATAAGTTACAAAAACAGAAATAATTCCTAAACTAAAAGATAAAAGTGTTATTTCAAAAAAATTAAAATACATAAGTATTCCAAAAGCTCAGCCAAAAGCTGCAGCCTGTGTTGTCCCTAAAATATCAGGACTTACCATAGGATTTTTTAAAAGACCTTGGTACAAAGCGCCACTTGTAGAAATTCCAGCTCCAACAAGTATAGTACATAATACACGAGGAATCCTTATATTCCAAATAACTGTACTTGCAGGTGAATTATCAATTATTCCATAAAAAATTCTATCTATAATTACTTTTATTACATCAAAAAATTTAATTGGATATCTTCCAATACTAAAAGACATAATAAAAGATAAAATCAAAAAAAATACTAAAAATATAAATTTTATTCTTGTCTTTTTTTCAGTCATTTCTATCTTCTCCAAAAACTATAACGTTATATAGATTATAAAGTATTAATATGAAAAAGTCAATTAAATTATTGAATATTCATAGATGAAATTTTAAAATTTAATTAAACAATTAATATTCTCAAGATATTATAGTTTATAACGAACTTTTTTACGGAAAAACTTGACCATTATATATAATTTCAAAATTTATATATAAATAGCATAAAAAAATTTAGATAAGAATTCAACATTAATAATTTCTACAATTTATTTTGCATAATTTAAATAATTCATAAAAAAAAGTAATGTTTTCATTAACATTACTTTTTTCTTATAATAATTATATAGATTGTAAAATTTTTTCTCTATTAGTCGTTCAGTCTTAAAAATTCTTCTAATGTAAGTTTGTTTTTTAAATTATTCATGCTTCTATAACTCTTCAATTTTAAAATGTTCTAATTCCCTATCACTTCTTACAATGTATTGTTTATTTGCACGAAAATTAAATTCTATTTTTTCTTCAAATAATACATTATCAATCTTACTTTTATAATATTGATTCACTCTTTGTATATTAACTTCATGTATTCCCTTAGCTATTAATATTTTATTATTAAAACAAAAAAGAGCTATTTTTGAGAAATGAAGATATTCTCCATCAACATGTGAAATTCTTATACATCTAGTTCCAATAACATTTTCTTTAGGATAATCATTTCTATTTACTCTTTCAAAATAGACTATAGCATATTCTGGATTTTGACGTTTCCAAGATCTTATTTTTAGATTATATATAAAAAATACTATACCTAAAGTGAATAAAAAAAATAATATACAAACTATTAAAAAAACAACTACTCCTATCATATTTTTCCCTTTCTTTTTTCTTCTAAAATTAATTAATTTTTATCATTGTAACATAATATATAATATGAATCAAATACTAAAAAGTTTAGAAACTTCTTTAAAGTACAACAGTAAATATATTTACATATTTTTATTTAAGTTTAATAACTAATGAGAACTCACCCTTCCACGACGTTTCGCATCGGGTGGGTGCCCGGGAACCTTATTGTTTCACAATAAAAAAAGTAATGATTTTGTTAACATTACTTTTTTCATATAATAATTAAATACATTGTAAAAATTTTTCTCTATTAGTCGTTCAGTCTTAAAAATTCTTCTAATGTAAGTTTATTTTTTAATATTTTATTTGCATTTTCTACTCCAACATAGCGGAAATGCCAAGGTTCAAATCTAAAATTAGTTTTATCTTCTTGGTTTTCAGGATAGCGAAGAATAAATCCATATTTATGAGCATTTTTAATAAGCCATTTGAATTCTTCTGTATCTTTAAATTCTTCTTTTAGATTTGTAGCATCATCTTTACCTATAATATCTATACTTTGTCCAATTTGTGATTCATTATGCCCTGCAGTAGCATATAAAGCATAATTTACATTTCTATCAGACTTAGGAGCGCTTTTTTGGAGTTCTTTCTGTTCGTCATAGCTTATATAAGCTTTATATAAATCTAAAGTTATTTTTTCTCTATTTGCATCAATTTTCATTAATTCAAATTGTTTTTCAACAAATTTATCAAATTTAGGATCAAAATCACTTGGCAATCCATACTCAGTATTAACTAATAAAATTCCTTTTATTACTTTGAAATTTTTATCTTTAGATACATTCTCTATATTTTTACTTTTTACAAAATAAAATTTTTCGCCAAGTTTTATTTTACTTACACCATCTTTATAACCAAATACTTCAACATATTTATTTTTTTCTATTTTTCCATTTTCTTTTTGTAAATCAGAACTATCATAAATAGATGTTTTTTCAACAGTTTTTGCATAATTTGTTAAACTTTCTGAAAAATCAGATACTTCTGGTATGCTTATGTTTTCAAAATTATAAGGCATCTTCTTTTCATTTTCTAATCTTTTGTTTTTATTTTGAACATAAAAAAATATTATTGAAGTAACTATTATTATAAAAATTGATAAAATGATAATAACTTTTCTGTTTTTTACTTTTTTCAAAATTAGCCTCTATCTTTTCTACATTAATATATAATTAAAGGGATTTAGAAAACTAAATCCCTTAAACTACTTTTTATTCAACATCTAATACTTTTCTTCCTTTATACATTCCTGTGTCAGGATTAACTCTGTGAGGTACAACCAATTCATTAGTTTCAGGATCTCTAACTAGAGCCACTTTAGGTAGTCTATATGAAGATGCTCTTCTTTTGTCTCTTTTTGCTTTTGAAGTTTTTCTCTTTGGTACTGCCATTAATAACACCTCCTCTGAATTTTATAACATATACCTCCGTTTCAAACGGATAACAGAAGTATTATACTACAAAAAAATTAATTTGTCAACATTATTTTACTAAATTCATAGTATCTCTTGCAATCATTAATTCTTCATTTGTAGGAACAACTAAAACTTTTACTCTTGAGTTATCAGCTGAAATAACAGCTTCTTCTCTTGTATCATTTTTAGCATCATCTATAATAATTCCATATTCTTCCATATTTTCTAATATTAATTTACGCATTGAAGCTGAATTTTCTCCAATACCACCTGCAAATGAAATAGCATCAATATGACCTAATTCTGCCATAAATCCACCTACATATCTTCTTACTCTTGTAATAAACATATCTAATGCAAGTTGAGCTCTTTCATTTCCTTTTTCAGCAGCTTCTTCTAAATCTCTAAAATCTGAACTTAATCCAGAAACTCCTAGAACTCCAGATTTTTTATTTAAAATTTGATTCATTTCATCAGCTGAATATCCTTTTTCATTCATTAAGAATGTCATAACTGTAGGGTCAATATCTCCACTTCTTGTTCCCATTAAAAGACCTTCTAACGGAGTTAATCCCATTGTAGTATCGTAACATTCACCATTTTTAATTGCTGCTATTGATGATCCATTTCCTAAATGAACAGTTATAACATTTAAGTTTTTCTTATCTGTATTTAATAATTCAGCAGTTCTTAATGTTACATATCTATGGCTTGTTCCGTGGAAACCGAACTTTCTAAGTCTGTAATCTTCATAGTATTCGTATGGAATTGCATACATAAATGTTCTTGCAGGCATTGTTTGATGGAATGCTGTATCAAATACTGCAATATTTTTCTTTCCTGGAACTAAGCTTTCACAAGCTTCAATACCCATTAAGTTTGCAGGGTTATGTAGCGGTCCGAATTTAATAAATTCTTTAACTTTTGCTTTTACATTTTCATCAATTATACATGAAGCAGTTAATTTATCTCCACCGTGAAGTACTCTGTGTCCAATTGCATTAACTTCATCTAAGCTTTTAACAACTCCGTATTTTTCGTCAACAAGAGCATCAAATACATGTTTAATAGCTGCTGTATGATCTTTCATAGCTTCTTCAACAACTAATTTTTCACTTCCAACTTTGTGAGTTAATTTTGAACCTTCAATACCAATTCTTTCAACTAATCCTTTACATAATACACTTTCATCAGTCATATCAAATAATTGATATTTTAAAGATGAACTTCCACAGTTAATAACTAAAATTTTCATTAATGTCCTCCTAAATTGTTTAAAAACATATTTTACATACATAAATATTTTACTATTTTGAGCTTAATAAGTCAATACAATTTTATATTATTATATAAAATCTAAAAATTTTTTAATAAAAAATTATAAAACAAAAAACAGAAATTCTTTAGAATTTCTGTTTTTAATTTTCTTATTTTTTTACTGTAATTTTATTTTCAGTTCCATTTAATAGTCTAATAATATTGCCTTTATGTCTAAATATAGTAAGTCCTGCTAAAAATACAAAAGTTAATAAAACATTAGTATCTCTATAACCAAAAATTATATATGATATAGGTAAAGCAGATGTTGTTGCCAACATTGACCCTAATGAAATATATTTAGTTAATAAAACTATAGCTATAAAAACTGTAATAGCTAAAATTGCAACTTTATAGTCTAAAAATATAATAAAACCAAAAGATGATGCTATTCCCTTACCGCCTTTAAAATTCAAAAATACAGGCCAATTATGACCTAAAACAACAAAAACTCCAGCTAATAATACACCATTTAATCCTAAAAGTTTCATTCCTATAAAACAAGCTAAAATTGACTTGAAAACATCAATAATAAAAGTCAAAGCTCCTGCTTTTAACCCAAAAACTCTTAGTGCATTTGTTGTTCCAGCATTTTTACTTCCATAATCTCTAATATCTTTATTGAATAATAATTTTCCGAAAATCATTCCTCCGGATATATTACCTAAAAGATATGAAATAATAATACAACTGATAACTTTAAACATTTTCTTCTCCTCTTGCTCTAAGTTCAAAAACTATAGGTGAAGAAGTAAATGAGAAATTCTTCCTAATTTGATTTTCTAAATATCTTAAATAAGAAAAATGCATCAATTCTACTTTATTAACAAATATTACAAATTTCGGAGGTCTAACCGAAACTTGACTTGCATAAAATATTTTAAGTCTTTGTCCTTTATCTGTCGGTGGTGAATTATGAACTACTGCATCATTAATAATATCGTTAAGAATTCCTGTTGAAATTCTTGTACTATAATTTTCATCTGCAATTTTTATAGCATCAAAAAGTTTATCTATTCTTTGACCAGTTTTAACTGAAATGAAAATTAATTGTGCATAAGGAACAAAACTTAATTTAGTTCTAATATCATCTTCAAAAGCCTTATAAGTTTTATTATCTTTTACTATTAAATCCCATTTGTTAACTGCAATTATTAAAGCCTTATTTTGCTCTTTAGCAAACCCTATAACTTTTGTATCTTGCTCTGTAACACCTTCAGTAGCATCTATTAAAAGAATAGCAATATCAGATCTTTCAACTGCATTTAAAGTTCTAACAACACTATATCTTTCCAAATTTTCAGTTATATTCTTCTTTCTTCTAAGTCCTGCAGTATCAGTAAAAATATAAGTTTTTCCATCAATCTCAACTCTTGAATCAATAGAATCTCTTGTTGTTCCTGCAATATCAGAAACAATCATTCTCTCTTCACCTAAAATTCTATTCATAAGAGAACTTTTACCTACGTTAGGTTTTCCGATTAAAGCAATCTTAGTTACATCATCCTCTTCTCCAGTATATTTGTTTTCAGGAAACTCTCGAATAATTTCATCAAGTAAATCTCCAAGTCCATATCCTTGAGTAGCAGAAATAACATTTAATTTTTCATAACCAAGTTCGTAAAACTCATATACTTCAGCTGGTGTCTTATGACTATCAACTTTATTTATTGCAAGAACAATTGGTTTTTTTGTTCTTCTTAAATAGTTTGAAATTTCTCTATCTTCATCCATCAAACCATTTTTTCCATCTACAACAAATAAAATTACATCAGCATTCTCCATAGCAACATCTGCTTGAGCTTTAATTTTTTGTAAAATTATATCATCACTATTAGGCTCTAATCCACCTGTATCACAAAGAATAAAATGTTTGTTTTGCCATTCAGCATCTTGATATAATCTATCCCTTGTAACACCTGGAGTATCTTCAGTAATAGCTATTCTTTTATTAATAAGTTTATTAAAAAGTGTTGACTTTCCAACGTTTGGACGTCCAACCACACAAACTAAAGGTCTTTCCATAACTTCACCTCCATCTTCTTAATATATATTTTATCATATTTTATTATTTAAAAAAATAAGCTCCTTAGAAGGAGCTCATTATTATACTGGATAAATAGAAACTTGTTTTTTATCTCTACCTTTTCTTTCAAATCTTACAACACCAGAAACTTTAGCAAAAAGTGTATCATCTCCACCCTTACCAACATTTACTCCTGGGTGTATTTTTGTTCCACGTTGTCTAACTAAAATATTTCCTGCAAGAACGAATTGTCCATCCCCTCTTTTAGCACCTAATCTTTTAGCTCTACTATCACGACCGTTTTTAGTACTACCTAAACCTTTTTTACTAGAAAAAAGTTGTAAATTCATTTTTAACATACTCTACACCTCCTTATAATAAATCTCAATATATTTATTATATTCTTTTTTCAATGATATAATGCCAACTTCAAAAGTTCTAATTATAGTCTGAACATCTCTAATTTTATAATCATCCAAGTTATCAATATCTATCATCATTCTTAAATATCCATCCCCTACATCTAAATCTATGTTCTTTGAATCTAAAGCACAAATTTTTTCAATAGCATTTGGTGTATTTATTGATAAAATAGATAATGATGCACAAAGAATATCATTTTCTTCACTAAAATCAGCATGTCCATCCATTTCAAATCCATAATATAAATCTTTTTTCTTAAAAATATAAATATTAGTCATTAAAATACGATACTTTCAATCTTAACTTTTGTAAATGGTTGACGATGTCCTTTTTTCTTTCTATAATTTTTCTTAGCTTTAAACTTAAAAATTATAACTTTTTTTCCTCTTCCGTGTCTTTCAACAGTTCCTTCAACCTTAGCTCCTTCAACTACTGGAGAACCAACTTTAATATCTCCATCTTTAGAAACTAAAAGAACTCTATCAAAAGATACTTTAGAACCTTCTTCAACATTTAATTTTTCAACAAAAATACTTTGTCCTTCTTCAACTTGGTATTGTTTACCACCAGTTTCAATTATTGCGTACATAGTGCACCTCCTCATTCTTAAGACTCGCCGAAATTAGGTGCTATGCTTTAAAAACCTAATCCGTGCGGTAACACAACAAGTAGTATATCATAAAAAGAACAAAAAATCAAGATTTTTCAGAATTTTTTGTGCGAAAAAACACATCTGCAAATCACATTAATATAAACATTGAAATTCCAATAATTTTTAAATATTTATATTATTTTAATTTTGTGATATAATTATTGTAACCTTGTCCTTATGGCAAGACTATAATAACTTCATCAAAATTACTATTATAGTAATTTTGTGTTTTTAAAATTTGATTTTTTTTTACTTTTAAAATTAGATAAAAAGTAATTAATATAAATTTAAATGATTGTTCTTTGAGGAGGTTTTTTATGTCAGAGAAAAAAATAAAAAGTATACAATCGAAAAATAAAAAAGACAAAGAAAGTCCTTTAAAACCCATTTTAAGAATTTTAAGTATCACAATATTGGCAATCTTAATGATTGGAGCAGGTATAACTGGTATTTTTGCAACAACTTTTGTTGATATTATGAAAGACGCTCCTGTTGTTGATACATCTAATATGAATGATCTTATGATTCAATCATCAAAAATTCTTGATAGAGATGGAAATGTGGTTGAGAAAATAGAAAATTTAGAGAACAGAACTATTGTAAAGCTAAGCGATGTTCCTCAGCATTTAATAGATGCTTTTATTTCTATCGAAGATGAAAGATTTTATTCTCATAATGGTGTTGACCCTATTGGTATTGCAAAGAGTCTTTTAGATACTGCTAGAGGTAGACTTAGAGGTGGTTCTACAATTGCACAACAGTTGGCGAGAAATATGTATCTTTCAAATGAAAAGAAAATAGAAAGAAAATTAAAAGAAGCATATCTTGCTATTAAAATTACTGATAGCATAAAAAGAGAAGGTGTTCTTGAGGCTTATTTAAATAGAGTATTCTTAGGACAACACTCTTACGGCGTTCAATCTGCAAGTCAAGGTTACTTTTCAAAAGATGTTAAAGACTTAACTATTGCAGAGTCTGCACTTCTTGCAGCTATTGTTCAAAGTCCAACAAATTATTCTCTTTATAAAACTATTAAGCCTGAAGATGTAAGTGATGAAGCTTCAGTTATTAAAGACTTAAATATCGGAGGACAAATATACAAAGCTGTATATAATCCTAAAGTTTTAGATAGACAAAAATATGTTTTGAAAAAAATGTATGAACTTAAAAAAATAACTAAAGAACAATATGAAGAAGCAATTAATGAAGATGTTTTTGCTGCTATAAAACCAAATAAAGGTTTTGAAAGAGAAGTTTCAACTTACTTCACTGAATATGTTAAATATCAAGTTGCTGAAAAGTTAATGAAAAAATATAATTATTCAAAAGAAGATGCTTGGGACAAAATTTATAATGGAGGTTTAACAATCCATTCAACAATGGATCAAAACATCCAGAAGAAATTAGAAAATCTTTACAGTAATTTTGCAAGTGTTATGAACGCTCCAAAAAGTGGCGTACCTGCATTTGCATCATTTAATAAAGATAAATCAGGTAATATAACAGATGCAAAAGGAAAAATAGTATTATATAAAAAAGCTAATCTTTTAGATGGAAATAATGGTATTATAATTCCAAAAGGAGAATTTACTGTTAATGAAGATAAATCATTAGTGTTAAAGAGTTCAAGAATAACAGTTTATCAAAATGTTCTTTCAATAGCTAGTTTTTATACTATTAATAATCAAAATAACTTAGTTACTCATGGAATTGGAAATTTCCAAATCCCTGAAGATAAATTAACTAATGAAGGAGAAAAAACTTTTAAAATTTCTGCAGATTTCTTTGAAACATACAAAGATTTCTATAGTGTAAATAACAACGGAAATTTAGTTTTAAATTCTAAATATTTCCAAATTGATGAAAATGGAACTGTTCAACCTCAATCATCTTCTGTTGTAATTGACCACACTAATGGTGAGTTAATTGCAATAATTGGTGGTAGAGAAACAACTGGTCATCCACTAAATAGAGCTTATAGAGTTCCTAGACAACCAGGTTCTACAATGAAACCATTAGGAGTTTATACTCCTGCATTAGATAACGGATTTACAGCCGCTACTGGAATTGATGACTCTCCACATTATAACGACAAAGGCGAATTATGGCCTAAAAACTGGTATAATGGATATAGAGGTTTACAAACATTACGAACAAGTCTTGTGCAATCTATAAACGTAAATGCTGTTAAGGTATTAGAAAAAGTTGGAATAGAAAAATCAAAAGAATATCTAAAGAAATTCGGAATAATTAATGAAGAAAATGAATTAGATGATACTTATGTTTCAAGATCTGAAAATGTAGATTACAATGACGAAAACTTATCAAGTATGGCTCTTGGTGCCATGACAAGAGGTGTAACAACTCTTAAAATGACAGCAGCTTATGCTGCTATAGCAAATGATGGAAAATACCTTGAACCAATATCATTTACAAAAGTTGTAGATTCAACAGGAAAAGTTATATTAGAACCAGAGCAAAAGCAAAATGAAGTTACTTCTAAAGAAAATGCTTTTATTATGAGAGATATTCTTAAAGGAGTACCTGATGCAATGGCACCTGGTGCAAAGCATCCAACCATTGAAGTCGCAGGAAAAACTGGTACAACAAATGATATCAGAGACTCTTGGTTTGTTGGTTTTTCACCTTATTATACGATTGGTACTTGGATTGGATTTGATAATCAAAATATAGAACTTAACAACAACAATTCAATGGCTGCTACCCTATGGGGAAAAGTTAATAAAATTGTTCTTGAAGGAAAAGAAGCGAGAAAATTTGCTCCAGCTCCTGAAAATGTAATAAAAAGATATGTTTCTATGATATCCGGTTTATTAGTTCCAGAAGGAGCAGGTGGAGTATACGAATACTTCGTAAAAGGTACTGAGCCTACAAAATACGAACAACTATATTTTATAATTTACAAAATTGATACAAGAAATGGTAAATTAGCTAGTTCATCAACTCCTGCACAATATATTGAAGAAAAGAAATTCTATATAAAACCTAGTGCATATAAAGAAGGTAAAACTAGTTACTCAAGTGATGAGTTTATAAACGCACCACCTAGAGAAGTATCAGATATAGTCGATACTAATGAATCTCCAAATCCTACTGATAATAATACAAATACTAATCCTAATCCAAATAATGGAGATAATAATAACAATAATAATACCAATAATAACAACAATAACAATAATAATAACAACAACAATAATAATAACAACAACAATAATAATAACAACAACAATAATAATAATAACAATAATAATGGTGAAAATAATAATAACAATAATCCATAAAAAAAGAGTTGCAAATCGCAACTCTTTTTTTAATATACTTCATCAATTATTCCGCCACCAACAACAATATCATCCAAATAAAAAACGGCTGACTGCCCTTTGTTTGGTGCTCTTACAGGTTTTTTAAATTCTGCAAACAATTCACTATTTTTATAATATAATAATGCTTTTGTTTCACTTTGTCCATGTCTTACTTTTACATTTACTTCTAATGGTTTTTCTAAATTATCAAATGGTATGAAATTTTCATCTCTTACCTTTATTTTGTCTTTATATAGAGCATCTTCATCAGATAATGTAACTGTATTGTCAAAAGCATTTATTTTTGATACAAAAACTCTCTTTCCAAGAGCAATACCAAGACCTTTTCTTTGACCAACAGTATAATAAACTATTCCATTATGTTTTCCAAGTTTTTCGCCTTTTTCGTCAATAAAATAACCTTCCTTAATAAATTCTGGATTTCTTTGTTTTATAAATAATCCATGGTCCCTATTTTGAACAAAACAAATTTCTTCACTATCTTTTTTTGAATAAGTCAAAATATTCTCATTTTTAGCTATTTCCCTAACTTCATCCTTTAACAAATCTGCAAGTGGAAATATAGTCTTTGAAAGAACTTCTTGACTTGTATTATATAAGAAATATGTTTGATCTTTCTTAGAATCTTTAGCTCTTTTTAAAAGATATCTATTATAGTCTTTATTAAATTCAACTTTTGCATAATGTCCAGTAGATATAAAATCAGCCTTTAAAGGCTTTATTTTATCTACAAAACTATTAAATTTTATATATTTATTACAAGCAACACATGGATTTGGTGTATATCCTAGTGAATATTCTCTAACAAAATTTTCAATTATCTTTTTGTCGAACTCTTCTCTAAAACTCATTGTATAATGTTTAACACCCATAGCTTCAGCAACTATTTTTGCATCCATTACAGAAGACAATGAACAACAACCTTTTTCTTCATCATATAGATGACCTTTTGGTACTAAATTCATTGTAACACCTATTACTTCATATCCTTCTTTCAATAACAAATGGCAGGCAACACAACTGTCGACCCCGCCACTCATTCCTAAAATTACTCTTTTATTCAAAACTACCTCACTAATAGCTTATAATTATTCCGCCTTCATTTTCATAAGTAGTAGACAAACCTCTAGCAGAAACAATTAAAACATCTCTAAAATTATATTTTTCAATAATTTTTTTCTTTATTTCCTTTGCTCTTTCAAAACAATTGCAATGTGTAATTACCATTGTTTTTTCTTGAAAGTTAGAACAATTTTCACCTATTGCATCAACAAGTTCACAATATGCCTTTTTTAGACCTCTAACTTTTTTGTAAATATCTATTTCTCCATCAACACCATGCATAACTGGTTTAATAGAAAAAGCAGAAGCTATCATTGCTTTTATTTTAGAAATTCTTCCATTTTTTATTAAATTATCAAGACTTTCTAAAACAAAAAATATTTTCATTTCTGAAATGTATTTTGTTACATTATCAACAATTTCTTGAAATGTCATCTTTTTGTCTATACATTCTTGTATTTTTAGAGCCACTAAAGTTTCTCCAGCAGCAGCAGACTTAGTATCAAAAACATGGATTAATCTTTCACCTTTATCAAGTATCATAGATTTTGCTAAACAAGCATTAGAATATGTTGCACTTAATTTACTAGACAAAGTTAAACAAAAAATTTCTTTAGCTTGTTCAAATTTATCCATAAAAAGCTTAGGAGAAGGTGCCGCAGTTTTTATTGAACTAGCATTTCTCATATCTTCAATATATTTATTAACATCGAGATTTTCATCATCTAAATAATCTACATCATCAAGTTGTAATGTCATAGGAACTATTTCAATATCTACTTTTAATTCCTTCTTCAATTCTTCTGTAAAATCACAACAACTATCAGCTACTATGAGTCTATCTTTCATCTTATCCTAACCTCTCTTCAATAAACTTGGCAAGTTTTTTAGCTTCAACTTCCAATTCTTCTTGATTTTCTCCTTCAATCATAACTCTAACTAAAGGTTCAGTTCCTGAAGGTCTTATTAAAACTCTACCATTTCCTGAAAATTTTTCTTCAATTTTATTTATTTCAGATACAATTTCTTTATCTTGTGCATAAGCATTTCTATTTTCTAATTTAACTTTAGCATTAACTAAAACTTGTGGATATGAAACCATAAGTTCGTTAAAATATGATAAATTATTTATACTGCTAGCAACTAATTCACAAATTTTTAGGGCTGTAAATGTTCCATCTCCAGTTGTACTGTCATTTAAGAAAATCATATGTCCAGATTGTTCTGCACCTAAAATATAGTCATGTTCAAGCATTTGTTCTAAAACAAATCTATCTCCAACTTTAGCTGGTACAAAATCAACATCAATTGAATCTAAGTATTTTTTAAGACCAATATTACTCATAACTGTACCAACAACAGCATTATTTGTTAATTCATCTTTTTCTTTATATGACTTAGCCATAGCTGCCAAGATATGATCTCCATCCATGATATTTCCTTTTTCATCAACAGCTAAGCATCTATCAGCATCACCATCAAAAGAAAATCCCATGTCAACATCATTTTCTAAAACAGCCTGTCTTATTACTTCCATATTTGTGCTACCACAGTTTAAATTTATATTCTTTCCATCTGGAGCAGTATTTAAAGAGATTACTTCTATTCCTAATTCTTCAAATAATTTTCTTGCAATTTTATAACTAGCACCATTTCCAAAGTCAACTGCTATTTTTAAATTTGAAAAATCAGCATCAACTCTTGATTTTAAATAGTCAGCATAAATAGATACAGCTTCTTTCTCTTCTGAAAAAATTCCCTCTTGAATTTCTCCAAAATCAAAATTTTCATCATCTAAAATACTTTCAACTCTATATTCTATCTCATCAGAAATTTTAAATCCATTTTCATTAAATACTTTAATTCCGTTATAAATATAAGGATTATGAGATGCTGAAATAACAGCTCCTCCAATAGCTTTAAAGTATTTAATTAGGTAGGCAACTGTAGGTGTTGGCGCAATTCCTACTGTAACTACATTAAATCCCATTTCCAATAAACCTTTTGCTAAACTACTTTCAAGATTTTTTCCACTTTCTCTAGTGTCTCTACCAATTATAAATAATTTTTCTTCTTTATCTTTTAAAATATATCCAACAGATTTTCCTAATTTATAAGCGAGTTCATCAGTTAAATTTTCTCCATAAACTCCCCTCAGGCCATCTGTTCCAAAATAATTTCCCATTTTTACTCCTAATTAATTCTTTATATTATTCATGATTATATAAATAATCACTGTAATTATATCACAAATTATTAAAAAAATCATTAATTATAAAATAAAAAACAATTATTTAATTGCTAAATAATTGTTTTTATAAAATCCAAACTATATTGTTTTTCCTACATTATCTTTTATCTTTAATTGTGCCATTAATATGCTAATCAATGTTATTCCTACAACTATTAGATATATTGATTTATTTTGTTCAAAGCCTAAAATACCATTTGGAATTAGTTTTGAAATCCATAAATACACTCTATCTCCAAAATATACTCCCATTGCAAAAAATAATTGGAATATTCCCATACTTACATTTCTATCTTCTTTTTCAAAATATTGCATAGCCATTGATATTAAACATGTATAAGCAATTCCATATCCAAAACCATTAAACATATATCCTAAAAAAGCAGGTAGATAAGAATCAGTTAGTATTATAATTATATAGAAAACTAAACTTGATACCAAACCTAGTACTAATGTTTTCTCTATTCCGATTTTTTTTGCAAAATAAGTTCCAGCTAGAACACTTGCAATCAATTGAGGGAAAGCAAATAAAACATCAATATATGCCAAAAGAATTGGTGGCATATTTAAAGTAACCTTAGCATAGGCAATCATATTTGCACCGGATGTTGAAAACTTTACAAAAGATACTAAAATCGCAATCAGACAAATATATAAATATCCTTTAAATTCAAAAACTTTTTTAACCTTTTCAAAACTAAATCTCTTTGCAGAATATGAAACATCTTTTACAAAAAATGTTAATACAAAAGCTACAATTGATAAAGTTGCTGAAAGAGCCCAAAGTAATTTAAAATTTTTATATGTCCCATAAGTTGATAGATACTGTATGGGAGCGGCTATAAATTCCGCCAAAAGTGGCGCTACGGATAAAATCGAAGCAGAAATTGCAGCTTTTTCTTTTGAAAAAGTCTCTGAGAATAAAACATTGAATACAGCAAGCATAGATGCACAAATTCCCATTGCAATTGATGAAAAATAAAGAGTATTATAACTAGGTTTTAATACAACCATTACTGATGCCAAAGTTAATGCAAAAAGTGCAATTTGAATAAATATTTTCTTTCGATTAAAAATATCACTCAATATAAAAATTGGCAATCTTATAAAACAACTAATAAGACCGTATGCAGAAGTTATTTGAGCTGCTAAGACTATTGAAAATCCAAGCCCACCCTCTTCAATTGGACTAATAGCATATAGTTTTCTATAAGCTCTTACAACTGTTATTCCACTCCAAAAAAGCACAAAAAGCCAAAATATTAATTTTTGATTTCTATCTAAATCATATTTTTTTGAAATAAAAAATACGATAATAAAAGTTAAAACAATCATAAAGATTGATGAATAAAGTTTAATCATTTTTTTTCCTATCTATTTTGGCTTAAATGCTAAAATTTTCCCACGTCTAATATAATCTCTTAAATTTAACTTATGACCCCATTTTGCCAGATATTCGTCTGTCAATTCTTCTTCAATTATTGTATAAAGCTCAAAACCAACATTTTTCAATATATTCTTTAACTTCACCGAAGTTATAGATCCCGCAACTCAAGTCGCATGAAAAATTGGTTCATCTTTTACCCAAGCTGGCAACTCATTAAATTGTACAATATCTGAAATTGAAATTCTTCCACCAGGTTTTAGAACTCTAAAAATTTCATAATAAACTTTCTCCTTATCTTCACATAGATTTATAACACAATTTGAAATTACACAATCAACTGTATTACTATCTACTTTTAAATCATCTATATCAGATACTCTAAAATCAGTATTTAAGAATCCTTTTTTACCTCTTATATATTTTGCTTTTTCAACCATTTCAGCAAGCCTATCTACACCAATTACCAAGCCTTCTTCACCAACTATTTTACAAGCTTTAAAAACATCCATACCTTTTCCACAGCCTAAATCCAAAACTGTTTCTCCGGATTTTAAATTTGCATTTTCAATTGGATTTCCACAGCCTAATCCTAAATTTGCGCCATTTTCCAAATCTTCTAAAGTGTATCCTAAACTTAAAGCGATTCTTTCTTCTATTTCTTTACTATCTTCTGTTTCTCTTAAACTATCATTTAAAGCAATATTCTTATATAATTCATCAATTGCTTTTTTGTTATCACAGCATTTCATAACTATCCCCCCTAATAACTTTATTATTTTACCATAAAATAAAATATTAGTCCATTGTAAATATACCCCAAAAATAAAATTCTATTAAATTATTTAATCGCTATCCCTTGATTTTTTTCTCAATTCCTTGTATTATATGGGTATAAGATTATTAGGAGGTGCAGTTATGAAAATAACAAAAGATATGTTAATCGGAGACATTATTCAAATCCATCCAGATGCAATTGAAATTCTATTTAACTTCGGACTTTCTTGTGTAGGTTGTCCTGCAAGTCAAATGGAAACTCTTGAAGAAGCTACTATGGTTCATGGACTTAATTTAGATTTACTTCTTGATGTCTTAAACGAAAACGCTTAAGTTTAAAATTCCTCACCTTTCACAATAGTGCTTGGTGAGTCGTACATAAAAAAATCGCGAGTTATTACTCGCGATTTTTTTATTATAGATTTTCTAATAATTCTCTAACAAATTCAAAAGTCCTTTGTGTTGAAGGAATATTTAATCTTTCAACAGGGCTATGAACATCTTTCATTGTAGGTCCTATTGAGATCATTTCCATATCTGGGAATGTATCAACAAAAACAGCTGGCTCTAAAGCAGCATGAACAACTTCAACTTTCATTTCTTTTCCTGTTAAATTCTTATAAACTTCTAATGCAGTATCTCTCAATTTTGAAACTTTTGCAAATTCCCAAGGTTTATAATAATCTTCTAATGTATATTCTACACCATTTTCTTCATAAACTTTTTTTACAATATTTGTATATTCTTCAAAAGTTTTAGGATTTGAGCTTCTTAATGAAAGTATAAATCTAACGAAATTTCCATCAAATTTAATCATAGCAAAGTTATCAGAACATTCAACAATTGAAGGATATTCTTCCATCATTGAGTATACTCCATGAGGAATATTTCTAATTACATTTTCAATTTTTTCTTGACATCCTTGACATAAAACTTCTTTTACATTTTCAACTTTTTCTATAGATACTCTCATATCTTTATCAAGTGGATATTCACTTATTAATTTTGAAAAATCAATTTTAAATTCATCTGCATCACTTGTGAAAACAACTTTTGCATCTCTTGGAATTGCATTATGTTTTGTTCCACCTTCAATACTAACTAATCTATAATCAGCGATTTCTTTAACTAAATCCATTGCTCTTAAAGCAAATTTTAAAGAATTTCCTCTTTGTTGATGAATTTCCATTCCAGAGTGACCACCAAGCATGTTGTTTACTGATAGAATAAAAGTATTTTTCTTATTATTTTCTTCGAATTTAACCTTTAAAGTTCCCATAACATTATGTCCACCTGAACAACCTGATAAAAGAACTCCTTCTTCCTCAGCATCAATATTTAAAAGTTTTCTTCCATTTAATAATTCTCTTTTTACAGATCTAGCTCCTGCCATTGTTCTTTCTTCATCTGTAGTTACAAGTAGTTCTAATGCAGGATGTTTAGCTTCTTTATCTTCTAAAATTGCAAGTCCCATAGCAACAGCGATACCATCGTCAGCTCCAAGAGTTGTTCCTTTAGTTTTAACCCAATCTCCATCAACAATTACAGGTATTGGATCAACTAAGAAATCATGTTCAACTCCATCAGCTTTTTCAGCAACCATATCCATATGTCCTTGAATTACAACTGGTTCATGATCTTCATAGCCTTTATATGCAGGTTTTCTAATAACAATATTATTACTTTCATCTTGGATTGTTTCTAATCCTAATGACTTTCCAACACTGTATAAATAATCACTTACAGCTTGTTCATTTCCTGATTCTCTTGGAATCTTTGTAAGTTCTTCAAAATAATGAAAAACTCTTTCAGGCTTTAAATTTTCTAACATAAATACCTCCTATTTAAAATATTCATCAAATTCTTCAATACTAAAGATTATTTTTTCTCCATCATTTACAACCATTGCTGGTATTCCGATAGACCCATTTTCTTTTGCAAAATCAAATGCAGGATCTTCTCTAAATTTTAAAAATTTCTTTAGATTTGCTAAATTTTCAGTAATATCTAAATATAAGTATTTAACTTCTCTCTCATCAAGAGCCTTTTTCATAACAATACAATCAGGACACATGCTTGATCCAAAAACAACTTTTTTACTAACCATAATTACCTCCTAAAAATCTAAAGATTTTTCAATAAAATCTTTTAATTCTGAAATCTTAATTCTTTCTTGTTCCATTGTATCTCTAAATCTTACAGTTACACATTCATCTTCCAAAGTATCAAAATCAACAGTTATACAGAAAGGAGTTCCAACTTCATCTTGTCTTCTATATCTCTTTCCTATACTTCCAGAAACATCTGTATCTATCATAAAATATTTTGAAAGTTCATCATAAATTTCATCAGATTTATCTGATAATTTTTTTGTAAGTGGTAAAATTGCAGCCTTAAATGGAGCTAGGGCAGGATGTAGTCTTAATACAGTTCTAACATCACCTTCTCCTATTTCTTCTTCATCATAAGCATTACATAAGAAAGCTAAAGCAACTCTGTCTGCTCCAAGTGAAGGTTCAATACAATATGGAATATATTTTTCATTTGTAACAGGGTCTATATATCTTAAATCTTCACCAGATACTTCAATATGTCTTGATAAATCATAATCTGTTCTATCTGCAATTCCCCAAAGTTCTCCCCAACCAAATGGGAATAAGAATTCTATATCACAAGTAGCCTTACTGTAAAAACTTAATTCTTCTTGTTCATGATCTCTAAGTCTTAGAGTTTCTTCATTCATTCCTAAAGATAATAACCAATTGAAAGAGTAGTTTTTCCAGTAGTTATACCATTCTAAATCTTCTCCCGGTTTGCAGAAAAATTCTAATTCCATTTGTTCAAATTCACGAGTTCTAAAAGTAAAATTACCAGGTGTAATTTCATTTCTAAAAGATTTACCAACTTGTGCGATACCAAAAGGAATTTTCTTTCTAGCAATGTTTTTAAAATTGACAAAAATACCTTGTGCAGTTTCAGGTCTTAAATAAATTTCAGATTTACTATCTTCAGTAACTCCTTGAAAAGTTTTAAACATAAGATTGAATCTTCTAATAGGAGTAAAATTTTGCTTTTTACAGCTTGGACAACAAATATTTTTTTCCCTAATCAATTCTTCAACTTTTTCATTTTCCCATCCGTCAACATTTATATCACCAAGATTATTTTCAAAATAAAAATCTTCAATAAGCTTATCAGCTCTAAAACGAGATTTACATTCTTTACAGTCAATAAGAGGATCACTAAAACTACCAACATGACCAGATGCTACCCAAACTTCAGGGTTCATCAAGATTGCACTATCAAGACCAACATTATATTTAGATTGTTGAACAAATTTTTTCCACCAAGCTTTTTTAACGTTATTTTTAAATTCAACACCTAAAGGACCATAATCCCAAGTATTTGCTAGTCCACCATAAATTTCTGACCCTGGATAAATTATTCCCCTACTTTTACATAAAGAAACAACTTTTTCCATACTTTTTTCTGATTTCATAATATCCTCCTATATTTTTACAATAAAAAAGGTCATATCGTAAGGGACGATATGACCGTGGTTCCACCCTAATTATGTTAAAAAACATCACTCTAAAATTTAATTACTCCCGATATCCCCATAATACAAAAATATAATTTTTCACCAAACAATTACTCTCTAAAAATTTCATATTATTTTTTATCGTTCACCGTAAGTATTAATAAATTTATTCTAACATATTTGCCTTTTAAAATCAACTAGTAAACTATTACTCTCATTCCAACAAATGAATTATTGAAAATATATCCCATTGATCCAGGACTTACATTTACACAACCATGTGAGCCACCCCATCTATAGAATCTATTATTTGAGAAAGCAGAACTTGGTTGCCAATTTGCATCATGAATTCCATAACTTCCATGGAATGGCATCCAGTAACTAACCCTAGAAGCATATCCTGGTCCTCTTAAAATTCTAGAAGTTTCTCTTGATTGAACACTGAAATTTCCAGTTACAGTAGGAGTTGAAGGTTTACCACCAACAATACCAATTTTTGAAATAATTTGACCATTTCTAACAAGCCATAATGTTTGGTCGCTTAAACTTACAACTATAAAATTTCCATTTACATGACAGCTTCTACCTGAACCTTTTACTCTCCAGATTCCATTTTGAACATACCAATTAGAATCAGCTAATTCAGTTTCAACTCCATCAATATAAGATGTTCCACCATGCCATCCATTAGCATATTTTCCACTTATAAAGTATCTATTTCCATTACCATCTGTTGCATATCCAGTATATTTGTAACCATCTCTAAAGTAATACCATTCACTTCCGTCATCATACCAACCAGTTGCTGGATATTTGCTTCCGTCATAATATTGTCCACTTATATAAGTATTTCCGTTTGATTCTAAACCTTCTTTATATAGTTTATTATCATATCTTCCATTAGCATATTTACCATTTATGAAATATCTTTTACCATTTCCATCTGTTGCAAAACCTGTAACTTTCTTACCATTTAAGAAAAAGTACCAAGCTGTTCCATCATCATACCAGCCATTACCGATTTTTCCATAACCATAATATACTCCATTTATATAAGCATTAGCATATTTACCATTTAAGAATTGCATTTCTCCATTTCCATCTTTAGCTTTTCCAGTAAATTTATTTCCATCTCTAAAGAAATACCATGCACTTCCGTCATCATGCCATCCATTTGCAGGAACTTTATTTTCATCATAGTAAATATTATTTACATAAGTCTTGCCTTCAGAGTCTAATCCGTCCTTGAATAAATTTCCATTATATTTTCCATTAGCATATTTACCATTAACAAAAAATCTAATACCATTACCATCTATGCCAATTCCGTTATATTTATATCCATCTTTGAAGTAATACCATGCACTTCCATCATCATGCCATCCATTAGCAATTTTACCATGTCCATAATAAACACCGCCTATATAAGCGTTAGCGTATTTACCATTTATGAATTGCATTTCTCCGTTACCATCTTTTGCTTTTCCGGTAAATTTGTAACCATCTTTAAAGTAGTACCATGCGCTTCCGTCATCATACCAACCAGTAGCTGGTTTGCTATTTTCATCGTAAAAAATGCCTTTTGCATATACTTTTCCTTTTGAAACTACACCATCTTTATATAGCTTTCCTTCATATATCCCATTAGCATATTTACCATTGTCAAATAATCTCTTACCGTTGCCATCTACTCCATTACCAGTAAATTTTTTACCATTTATGAAGAAGTACCATGCAGTTCCATCATCATGCCATCCATTAGCAATTTTACCATATCCATAGTAAGTACCGCCTATATAAGCATTAGCGTATTTACCATTAATAAATTGCATTTCTCCATTGCCATCTTTTGCTTTTCCGGTAAATTTATTTCCATCTTTAAAGAAATACCATGCACTTCCGTCATCATACCAACCTGTAACAACTTTTCCATCTTTATAGAAAGAGTTATTTACATAGCCATTTGCATATTTTCCATTAACAAAATACATTTCGCCATTTCCGTCTTTGGCTTTTCCATTATGTTTCTTTCCGTTCTTGAAATAATACCATGCGCTTCCGTCATCATACCATCCGTTAGCTGGCTTGCTATTTTCATCATAGAAAATATCATTAGCATAAACTTTACCTTTTGATTCTACACCATCTTTAAAAAGTTTGCCTTCATATATTCCATTAGCATATTTACCATTAGCAAAATATCTTCTTCCGTTACCATCTTTTGCATAACCTGTGTGTCTTTTACCATTTTGGAAGAAATGCCATTCAGATCCATCTTTAAACCACCAATTAGCGACTTTACCTTCATAATAGTAAATATCTCCAACATAACCATTTGCGTATTTACCATTTACGAAATACATTTCACCATTAGCATCTTTTCCTTTTCCAGTATGTTTTATACCTTCTTTAAAGTAATACCAAGCAGTTCCATTATTAAACCAACCGGTAGCAAATTTTCCTTCATAATAATATTTACCTTCAAATTCTCCAGTAAATTTTTTCCCTTTTTGGTAAAAATATCTTTCATTACCTTCTTGTTTCCAACCACTAAATTCATCAGCAAAAACTATTTTTTTGTCTGAATACTTATTTACAACTAAAACATTTGCAAAAAGTAGTGAAAAAACTAGAATACTTTTTGAAAAAACTCGCTTTTTCATAATTCCTCCTAAACATAAAAATAAAAATCAATATATAAAATCATAACTAATTTACCCAAAAATTATAATTAATAAATAGTTAAATAAAACAATTTTTATCTAATATAATAGTATAAATCGCTCATAATATAGTATATAAAATTTTCGGACAAAAGTCAATCGAATGCGAACGTTTGCTTTCGAAAAATTGCAACAAAAAACTGTTATAAACAAATATTTATAACAGTTTTTTAAATTACATTTTTCTTCTTTTATTCTTTTCTTTTAAAATTTTGAGATTATCTTCGGTAAGATAACTAAATCCTTCTCCAGATACTTCATTTACTGTTGCAACATTTACAAATGCAGTATCGTCAAATTCCCTTATAAAATTCATAAGTTTAATATATTCTGGTCTTGTAAGAATTGTTTCTACCATAACTCTTTCACTCTTATTATATCCACCCTTTACTTCATAAAGTGTACTTCCTCTTACTAATTCATGAACAATAAACTCATTAATTCCTTCCCAATATCTTGAATTGATATAAACCTTAATTCTAGTTTTATATCCTGTTAGAACTTTATCGATAACTACTGCATTTAATAAAATACCAACTATTGCATACATTGCAGCATTTAATCCATACGCTGCGTATCCCATAATTACAACTAAAAAGTCAGCAATAAAAAGTCCTACACTTAAATCTAAATGGAAATATTTATTTAAAATTTTTCCTACAATATCAGTTCCACCTGTTGATGCATTTTGATTCAATGTTAAAGCTATACCTATTGCTGTAACACCAACACCTATAATCATGCTCATAAATGCCGTATCTACAACAGGTTGTACATTTGGAAATAATTTTTCAAGCATTATAAGTACAATAGACAATACAGCTGTCGCATATATACTTAACCCACCAAATTCTGTTCCAATTAATAAAAAAGCTAAAATAAATAAGATAACATTTATACATAATTGAATTACCCCTACAGATACATTTGGTATAAATTTAGCTAGTGCTATTGAAAGACCTGAAGTTCCTCCAATTGTTAGATGATAAGGAACCATAAAAAAATAAATAGCTACAGAAACTAAAATAGATCCAAATGTTGTTATTAAAAATTTTTTTAATGTATTAGAATTCATATTCTCCCCTCCTATAATCTACCGTTCAAGTATAACAAAACTTTTCAAATTTTACAACAAGTAAATCATATAACTATTGATTTTTTTATAAAAAAAGTTTAAAATTAATTTATACAATATTTTATATTTTAAATAAATTTATTTTATGGATATCTTATAAAATAATTTTTTTAAAGTAAAATACAAAATATATAGGAGGCTTATATGATTAAACAAATTGAATTAAACTTAGAAACTATCGAATCCATGTTATATTTATGGACAGCTTTAGCTGAAAAAGAAAAAGTTGCTGAAAGCTTTTTTATTGATGTAGCTAAACAATATCCACTACAAGCTATTAAAACTAAAGATTTCGATGAAGAATCTGTAAGAAAAGTTTTATCCGCTATCCAAAACAGAGAATTACTTTCTGCTGCAACTAAGGAAGAAAAAAGATTTTGGAATAACAATATGTGGATGATGGAAGATCTTGAACTTCCTAAACTTATGGCGAAACCTATAAAAGTTTTAAATGTAAATCATTTAATTGATGAATTAAACAAAGAATTCCCAAATAATGATAGAGAAATTTTAAAGGTATATATTGCTCCTCTACATATAGATGAATACTATATAGTTGACGGTAATTTAATTATCAACTTCTTTAGAATTATGTTACCAGATGGAGAAAATGCATTCATCGAAGGAAAACCTGTTGATGAATACATTCTTGAAAAATTAAAAGAAGTTTTAAAATAATTATATGAAAAAGGAAGTGTTCAAAACACTTCCTTTTAATTTTTAAATATTTTATACATTATTAATGCTGTTGCTATTGAAACATTTAAGGACTCCATTGAATTATCCATATCTATTTTTAAATGGTCATTAGAAATATTGAGCATCTCTTCAGAAACTCCATTAGCTTCATTTCCCATAACAACAATATTTTTTCCTTCGAAATTAAATTCTTCTAAAAATTTTGAATTTTCACTTAATGTTGTAGAAATTAATCTATATCCATTTCCTTTAAGCTCTTTAATTTTATCAATATTACAATCTACAATATTTGTTCTAAACAAAGCTCCCATAGTGGCTCTTAATACTTTTGAATTATATTTATCAACACAATTTATCGTTAAAATATCTTTAATTCCAAAAGCATTTGCAGTTCTTATTATTGTACCAAAATTACCTGGATCACTTACATTTTCAAGGCAAATTATATTTTTAGTTGAAATTTTTTTATCATCAACATAATTTACAATTGTAATTACTCCTTCAGAATTTGTTAGTTCTGTTAAATTTTTAAATAAATTTTCTGATAATATTATAATTTTATTTAATACACTATCTCTAAATTCAAAACTTTTTACAAATTTTTCAGTACAAATTATATTTTCAATATTAAGATTTTCATTTAGAGCTTCAATTAAGAGTTTTTTTCCTTCCAATAAAAATAGTTTGTTTTTATCTCTATTTTTCTTTAAAAATAGGCTCTTAAAAAATTTATACTTTTTATTTTCTTTACTATCTATCGCTTTAAAATCCATATTATACCAACTTACTAATATTATCATTTCTTCCAGCAACTAGAAGAATATCACTATCTTTTATTATGTAGTCAGCTAAAGCATTTATTTCCAAACCATCTTTCGATTTTATTGCTACAATATTAACATGATAATTATTTCTAACTTCTGATTCTTTTATTGTCTTTCCAACCCACTCAGAAATCGGAGAAATCTCAACAATTGAATATTCATCAGATAAATAAATAGAATCTAAAACATTCAAATTATTAATAGAATTCGCAACTCTTATTCCCATATCTCTTTCAGGAATTATAACTCTATCTGCTCCTATTTTTCTAAGTACCATTGCTTGAACACTATCAGTAGCCTTTGCAATGATTTTAGGAATACCAAGTTCTTTGGCTTCAACAGTTGCGATAATAGAAGTTTTGTAATCAGAGCTTATCGCAACAACACAAATGTCAAAGTTTGCAAGACCTAATTCCTTTAAACTTTCCTCAACTCTAACATCACAAACTACTGCATGAGTAACCTTATCTGCAATAGAATTTATGATTTCTTCGTCTTTATCTATAACCATTACTTCATTTCCAAGTTTTTCTAAGGTAATGGCTAAATTCATTCCGAATCTTCCACAACCTATAACAACAATTTGTTTCATAATATCTCCTATCCAATAATAACATTTCCGTTTGAATACTTAAATTTCTTTCTATTAACTTTATTATAGAAAGAAAAAATAATTGTAAGCGGTCCAACTCTTCCAATAAACATCAATATAATTATAAACACTTTTGTAATATCTTTCAAATGCGGAGTTAAATCTTTACTAAGACCTACTGTTGCAAAAGCTGATACTGTTTCAAAAAGTAAGTCTATAAAACTATAATCTTCTATTAGGCTTAAAACGAATACAACTGCATTAACCAATATTATAGATATTACAAAAATACCAATAGCTCTTTTAACAATAGAAAAAGAAATTCTTCTATTAAATACTTCTATCTCATCATTATTTTTTATAAAAGATATTGTAGTAACAATAAGTAAAAATATCGTAGTAGTCTTTATTCCTCCAGCAGTACTTGCAGGCGAACCTCCTATAAACATCAAAAAAATAGTTAAAATAGTTGACGATTCAGTAAAACCAGTTTGATTTATAGATGCAAACCCTGCTGTTCTGGTAGTAACAGATTGAAAAAATGAATTTGTTATTTTATCAAAAAAGTTAAAATTCTTTAAAGTTTTTGAATTAGAATATTCCAAGATGAAAAATACAATTGTCCCAAAAACAAGTAATCCTAAAGTCATTACTAAAACAATCTTAGTATGCAAAGAATATTTTCTAAAATTAAATTTAAAATTATTTATATCAATATAAACGTGAAATCCGAGCCCACCTAAAATTATTAAAAAAGAAATAACAAAAAGTAAATAAGGATTTGTATTAAAACCTTCTAAACTATTTTCACCTAAAATATCAAAACCTGCATTACAAAAAGCTGATATAGAATGAAAAATAGAATAAAAAATTCCTTTTAGACCAAACTTTGGAACAAATGTAAAAGAAAGTAAAATAGCTCCCAGCCCCTCTATTAAAAAAGTTGAAAAAATTACATATCTTATCAGTTTAACCATTCCACTAAGTTTTGTAGAACCCATTTGTTCTTGAATTACAAGCCTATCTTTTAAAGTTATCTTTTCACCTAAAATCATCGCTACCATTGTAGCCATAGTCATAAAACCCAATCCTCCCATTTGAATTAATAACATTATGACTGTTTTCCCAAAAAAATTAAATTCATTAGTTATATTTATAGTTGAAAGACCTGTTACACAAACAGATGAAGTTGATATAAATACACAATCTAAAAAATTTGTAAAATTTAAGTTTTTAGATGAAAAAGGTAAAAACAATAAAATTGATCCAACTGTTATAACCAGAAAAAAACCTAAAGTTAAAACTGCTGGAGGATTTGATTCAAGTTTATCTTTTATATTATCTATAATTTTTTTCAAATTAACCTCCAAAAAAAATCCCTTCTTATGAAGGGACATTTCTCTATCTTACTAATTCAACTAATTTTTTGAATCCTTCTGGATCATTAATAGCCATTTCAGAAAGCATTTTTCTATTCATATTTATGTTGTTTTTCTTTAGTCCATACATAAACTTGCTATAACTTAAACCATATTGTCTTGTTCCAGCATTAATTCTAGCAATCCATAGACTTCTGAAATCTCTTTTCTTTCTCTTTCTTCCGATGAAAGCATAAGTCATAGATTTCATAATTGCTTGGTTAGCAACTTTGAATAATTTTGACTTTGCGCCGTAATATCCTTTAGCTTGTTTTAATACTTTTCTATGTTTTTTTCTTGCATTTAAACTACGTTTTATTCTTGCCATTACTCTTTACCTCCATAATTAAGGAATCATATGATTGATTCTTTTTTGATCTCCACTACTGATAACTGTTGATTTTCTTAAGTTTCTAATTCTCTTTGGTGATTTTTTACTTGTTAAATGGCTCTTATATGCCTTAAATCTTTTAATCTTACCAGTACCAGTTCTCTTGAATCTCTTAGCTGACGCTCTATGTGTTTTCATTTTAGCCATACCTAAAACCTCCTATTAATCTTGTTGTTTTGGAGATAAAAACATTGTCATATTTCTACCTTCCATTACAGAATCTTTTTCTACATTTCCATATTCTTCAGTAAGTTCTTTAAATTTATTTAAAACTAACTTACCAATTTCAGTATGTCCCAATTCTCTACCTCTAAATCTTACAGAAACTTTTACTTTATCTCCACCTTTTAAGAAGTTGTTTGCATGTTTTGCTTTAACTTCAATATCATGTTTATCAATACTTGGAGTAAGTCTAATTTCTTTAACATTTATAACTTTTTGTTTTTTCTTTGACTCTTTTTCTTTCTTTAAAGAATCATATCTATATTTTCCATAATCTAATATTTTGCAAACAGGTGGATTAGCATTTGGAGAAATATTTACAAGATCCAATTTCTTTTCGCTTGCCATTTCCATTGCTCTAGAAATTGAAACTACTCCTATTTGATTACCTTCTGCATCAATTAATCTAACTTCTTTTGCTCTAATTTCTTCATTAATTAAAAGCTCTTTTATAATAACACCTCCATATAAAAAAACGGCGAGTAAAAACTCGCCATAATAATTACAAAACTTAAATTATTAACATAAACCTGAAACAAAATAGTAACTAGGTGAGAGCGAGTACTCTACTTCATTAATCATATTACTCGAATATTTTACCATAAAGAATAAGATTAGTCAAGTAATTTTTAAAAAATTTTAGTTTTCTTTTTCTAATAAAAATTTCATATAACCAATAAATACATATAGCACTATAACAGTCGCTAATATTTCTTGGAAATTAACAAATAATTTTAAAAATGAATTTGCACCATTTACTTTAGTTACATATCCATTAAATAATTTAGATGAAATCGCACTAATTACTAATGGGAAGGTAAATCCTGAAAATCCTGGTGAAAATTTTAATTTTAATAATCTTGGTAAATTAACTAAAACTATAATAAAGAATAATACTGAAATTGCAAATAAAACAGTTGCAAAAGTAAAACTCTTTTCTGGAAAAGAATTCATATATCCTGCTAGTACAAGTGAACCAGGTGCAGATAATATTGCAAATGTAGGTTGTGCTGGTTCTGGAATTTCTTTAACTTTAAACACTCTGTAACAAACTACAGGAATTAAAACTAAATAAGAAGCCAATGCAAACCAAAAACAAATTTGACCTAACTTTAATTGTCCAGCAGCACCAGCAGTAACACTAGCTGTTGCAATACCAACATATACTATATACCAAGATGGAAATACTTTTTTGATTGAGAAATTTGGTAAGAATTTTAAACTAAACCAAATCATTAGTAAAGTATGTAATATTACTCCTGCAAACCAAAATGCAACAGCTAATCCTGATGAATAAGGTTTTGCATAACTACTAAGTAAAATTGTAGCCATTGTAATAGTTAAAAGAACACTTGCAGGAACTGGATTTTCCAATACAGTTTTTAATTTACAATTAAGTACAACAAGTTTTAAAACAAAAATAACATATAAAATTAATGCTACAGCTCCAATTCCTAGTCTAACAGCATTGCTATAAGATTGTAATAAATTCCCTAATGCGAACATTGATAATATTAACCCAGCAATAGGAATCGGTAATTTTTTTAACAAATTCATAAATTTCTCCTTTACTAATATAAGTTAGGAATTTCTTTAAAAGAAACTCCTAACTATTTTTAATTTATTTATCTATAGGTCCACCTACATATACTCCAGTATCGTAATTCTTATTTAATTCAATTACAGAGTCATCCATTTTATTGGATTTCATTTTCTTAATGATTTTTCTCTTATTTCCATTACGTTCAAATGGATTTGTTGTTTCAACAATTCCTTGAACAACATTATACCAATGTTTCCAAGCCATACCAATACCTAATTCATCTGGATGCCAGTTAGCCATTAGTCTTGTTCCTGGACATAAGAATGTGATATTGATTGTTCCATTTTCATAAGGAAGAGTTGTAAGATCGTGACATACTGCTTGTAATCCTACAGTTTTCATTTCTGAAGAATATCCATTAAAATAAGAATATCCATGAATAACTCTCATGATGTTATAAGCTTTTTCAATCATAACAACAACATCTGGTTCAACTGTAAAGTTTTCTAAAGGCATTACAGCAATTCCGTATATTTTATCTTTTAAAAATACCATTTCATCAGAAACACTTTTAGAAGTTTCAAGATCTTTATAAATATTTTTGCTTAGTCTAGCTTCACCTGATGCTAACTTTGGTGGTGCTTGATTAAAACCAAAAGCAACTGCTCCGTTTGGACAACCTTGATGTTCCTTTCTTACCTTTATGTTTGAACCTTTTGATGCTAAATTAACAGCATTACAATATGTAACTTTAGTTTCTCTTTCAGGCACTTCAAAATTTTCATAACTTTCTTCGTCATGGAAGAATTTAACTCCAACAACTTTACGATTTAAGTCTAAATACGAATTTATAAGTTTTACACTTTCTTGAATATCCATTCAATACCTCCTATTATTTACTATTTATATTTGATAAAAGATTTTGAAAAATCAGAAACAAATATATTCACGCCTATATTATCACACATTCTTAAATATGTCTAATACTTTTTTTCTATGGATAAACATTATTAATAAGTTTTTCTTATGTAAAATAGATTTATTTGAAATTCCAACATTTTGAAAGTGATTAAAACCAAAAATTTTCTTATAATATGTGACAAATCTTCTTAAAAAATTTCTTAAATTATTTAACAAAAAAAGAAATGTGTTTAACACATTTCTTTTTTATTTAGTAACAAAGTTTCTAGATACCCCCCTATGCAAAACATCGAGAATCTTATCTCATAGTTAATTTTACCTTTTGTTTTTCAAAGTCAATTTCTAATATTTTAACCTTAACTATATCTCCAACTTTTAATACTTCTGAAGGATGTTTAATATACTTATTTGAAATTTGTGAGATATGAACCAGTCCATCATTTTTAATTCCAATATCTATAAAAGCTCCAAAGTCAACTACATTTCTTACCGTTCCCTTTAATTCCATTCCTACTTCCAAATCTTCAATTGAAAGTACATCAGATCTTAAAATAGGTTTTGGCATATCTTCTCTTATATCACGACCTGGTCTTTTTAGTTCCTCAATAATATCTTTTAAAGTTAATTCCCCTACTCCTAATTCTTTTGAAAGTTTTGAAACATTTAACTTATCTAAATCTTTTCCATATAGTTTTTCAGCTATTTCATAACTTTCAGGGTGAACAGCTGTATTATCAAGAGGATTTTCTCCATTTCTAATTCTCAAAAATCCTGCTGATTGAGTATATGCTTTTGGTCCAATTCCCTTTACTTTCTTAATTTCATCCCTATTTTTAAAAGCACCATTTTCATCACGATATGAAACTAGATTTTTAGCCATAGTTTTTGTCATACCTGAAATGTATGATAAAAGAGAGAATGAAGCAGTATTAACATCAACTCCAACTTTATTTACACAATCTTCTATTACATCAGATAATGTTTCTGTTAATTGTTTTTGATTTACATCATGCTGATATTGACCTATACCAATATGTTTTGGTTCAATTTTTACAAGTTCTGCCATAGGGTCTTGAATACGTCTAGCTATTGAAATAGCTCCTCTAACAGTAACATCTAAATCCGGAAATTCCTCTTGACCAAGCTTTGAAGCTGAGTAAATAGAAGCTCCAGCTTCATTTACAATTGAATAGAATAAATCTTCTTTTTTTAACTCATTTATAAGTTCAACAACAACTTTTTCAGTTTCACGACTTGCTGTTCCATTTCCTATTGCAATTAAACTAACATCATATTTTTTAATAAGTTTTGCTAAAATATCCTTACTTTCCTTAATCTTTTCTTGTGGTTTTGTAGGATAAATATTTACATGATCTAAAACAGATCCTGTCTTAGAAATTACAGCTACCTTACAACCAGTTCTATATCCTGGGTCTATTCCTAAAATAACTCTATCAAGAATTGGAGATTGCATAATATATGGTTTTAAATTCTTACCAAAAACTTCTATTGATTGAGTATCTGCCTTTTCTTTTAAATCAGCTCTAATCTCTGTTTCAATTTGAGGAAATAACAATCTATTATAACCATCAACAACAGCTTCTTTTAAAAATTTATAACAGAAATTACTCTTATCCATACATAATGAGAATAAAATATCATCAATATTTTTTTCATCACTTAATTTTACAGAAACTTTTAAAGCTTTTTCTTTTTCCCCTCTATTAATAGCAAGAATTCTATGAGCAGGTAATTTTGAAATTTTTTCAGAAAATTCATAATACATATCATAAACATTATTTTCTTCTTTTCCTTTTTCAGAAACTAAAACTCCGTTTTTATTTGCATCATTTCTCAAAATATCTCTAAAATCTTTATCCTCAGATACCATTTCTGCAATAATATCTAAAGCTCCTGCCATAGCATCTTCAATAGTTAAAACTTCTTTTTCTTCATCAATAAATTCGGAAACTTTTTGTTCAAAATTGCTTTCATTAAGTTTTCTATCTAAAATTAAATCAGCAAGTGGTTTAAGACCTTTTTCCTTTGCTATTGTAGCTCTAGTTCTCTTCTTTGGCCTAAATGGAAGATAAATATCTTCAACCTTAGAAAGTGTTTCAGCATTTATGATTTCTTTTCTTAATTCTTCTGTTAACTCGCCAAGCTCATCAATTAATCTTATAACATCTTCTTTTCTTTGTTCTAAGTTTCTTAAATATTGTAATTTTTGTTCTAAATTTCTAAGTATTTCATCATCTAAATTTCCTGTAACTTCTTTTCTATATCTAGCGATAAAAGGAATTGTATTACCTTCATCAATAAGTTTTACAGTATTTTCAACCTGTCCTACTTTGATATTTAACTCTTTTGCAATTTGTTCAAAAATATTCATTCTTACCCCTTTAAATAAAAAAGGGAGCTTACGCTCCCTAAAATTCTAACAAAATAATTATTTTGCAGGTGCACTATGGATTGATTTTCCTTCTAATTGGTGAATAGCTTCCATAAATGCTTCTGATAGAGTTGGGTGAGCGTGAATCATCTTTCCTATTGATTCAACTCCCATATCATTTGCCATTGCAACTGTTCCTTCATGAATTAAGTCATTTGCATGAGGTCCAATAATATGGATACCTAAAATTTTCTTTAAGTCTTCAGTTGCGATAACTTTTACAAATCCATCAGCTTCTCCTAATGAAACAGCTTTACCATTTCCACTGAACATAAATTTGCTCTTAACATATGGAATATTTTGAGCAATAACTTCTTCTTCAGTTAAACCAACTTGAGCAACTTCAGGTAAAGTAAATGTACAAGCAGGAACGATGTCTAAATTAATTTCAGGATGTTCTCCCATTAATTTTTCAACAACATGGATTGCTTGAGCACTTGCAACGTGAGCAAGTTGAACATTTCCATAAACAACGTCACCAATTGCATAAATATGGTCAACATTTGTTTTAAATCCTTTATCAGTAACTACAGCTCCTCTTTCAGTAACAACGCCAGCTTTTTCGATTTCTAATCCATCGATATTTGCTTTTCTTCCTGTTGCTAAAAGAACCATTGTACCTTCTGCTTCTTCAACTTTATCTTTATCAACTCTCTTAGCTGAAACTTTTAATTTTCCGTTTTCTTGTGTAATTTCACTAGCACGAACTTTGTTTATGATCTTAATTCCTGCTTTTTTGAAAATACTTGGTATTCTTTTTTGAATTTCTCCATCAGTAGCTGGTAAAACACCGTTTGTAATAACAGTTACTTGAGATCCAAATTGAGCATAGATACTAGCAAATTCCATACCTATAACTCCACCACCAACAACTATAAGTTCTTGTGGAATTTCTTTTAAATCTAAGAATTCATCACTTGTAATTACATTTGGTAAATCAGTTCCAGCAATTGGTGGAACGCTTGGTTTAGAACCAGTAGCAATAATTATGTAGTCAGCTGTAACATCTTTTTCTGAACCATCATTTAATTTAACATGAATTGTATGTGGATCAACAAAAGAACCAAAACCTTTTAGGTATTCAATATTTGGATAAGAACCAATTAAAAATTCTACCCCACCTACGATTTTTTCAACAACTTCGCATTTTCTTTCATTAAGTCTTATTGGATCAATTTTACATTCGTCCATAAGTAAACCGAATTCTGCTTTTCTATGGATATTTTCCATAATTTCAGCATTTTTCCAAAGTGTTTTTGTTGGGATACATCCTCTATTTAAACAAGTACCACCTGGTCTATCTGCCTCAATAAGTACAACTTCTGCTCCCATTTGTGCAGCTCTGATTGCAGCCTCATATCCTCCTGGGCCTGCTCCAATAACAGCTATTTTAGTCATAAAACACACTCCTTAATAAATTTTTTTAAGTTTTCACTCACTAAAATTATATATCAAAAATACTTTTTTTTCAAGTTTTTAAGTAAAATTGTTTTCACATTTAATAAAAAATGCAAAACCAACTAAAAAACTCGGATTTTGATATTAAAAAACACAAAAACCGAGTTTACAATAAATACTAGTTGGACGATACTAATTAATATTATATTTTTGAAACCATTTTAACAAATTATCACTAGACAGCTCATCATATTCTTCATCATAACTACCTCTTATAATATCTTTATAAATATTACAAATAAAATAGACATTAAAACTATAATCAATCCATGAATTATAGATGTAAATAAAGATATATCAGTTGTCGTAATGATAGTCAAAACTATTGAAATAAATTCAATAGTAAACTCTACAATAATTATCATATCTTTTGTTTTTGCTATGTAAAAATAGATTAAACCACCATCTATAACTACTAGTAAAAACATCAAAATCTCTAAACTAATCATATATTAAATATTATGAAAAAAAGGCAAACTCATAACTGTAAATGATAAACAAATACATATTACAACAATTAAACTGAAAATTTTTTTCATAACATATCCTCCTACAAAACTATTTCTAAAATACAACAACTAATAAATATGTTACAACACAAACAAATAAAACTATTTAATTAACCTTATCACATATATTATATATCAAAAATACTTTTTTTTCAATACTTTGTACGAAATAGTTATCATGTTTTAAATGAAAAATCAAAATTTTTGTGGTAAAATATATAGTAATTAATGAATCTTAGAAAGGAGTAAAAAATGAAATTAACTGAAATTTTGGATATGTTTAAAGATTTTGAACTACTTACTAATTTCAATATAGATGATATTGAAATTTTACATACTACAGTTCTTGATGCTCCTGATGGAGCAACATTTGCTTGTGGAAATGAGTTTGTAATAAGTTCTGGATATCTTTTCAAACAAAACGAAAAAGAGATTACAAACTACATTAAAAGATTAAAAAAATTAGGTTGTTGTGCTTTAGGAATAAAGATAGAAAGATATTTTAGTGAAATTCCTGAAGAAATGATAAAAATTGCAAACGAACTAAGATTTCCTATAATTAATATTCCTATATATTATCCTTTTTCAGCAATTTTAACTCCTATTTTAGCAAAACTTATAGACAGCAAAGTTGATAATCTAACAAAAACCGAAAAGATTAGAAATAATTTTATTAGAATTGTAGTAGAAAACAAATCATTAGAAATAACTTTAAATTATCTATACAATTTATTAAATATCGATTATATTTTCTGTGACTATTTTTTAGATAAAAAATATTATAATAAAGAATTTTCAGAAACACATAAGAATTTTTCAAAAAGTGTTTTCAGCAAGAATAAAGAAGTTGGAAAATTAGTTTTAAATACAGCAGAATCTAAATTATCAGAGTTTGATAATACAATAATAAAATATGCTTTAGAGATTGTGTTAATACAAATAGAAAAAGAAATAACAATAGTTAAACTAAAAGAATATTATTTAAATGACTTTATTAGTGATATTCTAAGTGGCAATGTTCGTTCTAAAGAGGAGCTATTAACTAGGGCAAAACTATTCAGTATTGATATAAGTGGATATAACTCAGTTGTAATTTTTGATATAGATAATTTTAAATACAATTTAGTTGAAAATCCACTAGAAAATATAAAACTTGAAGAAGTAAAAAGAAAAGTATTTGACAAAATATTACAAAATTTCGAAATTCTTAAAAGTAAAGCATTGTACTATAAAAAGAGTGATAGTTTAGTATTAATTACAAAACATAATTCAATTGATACTACATTATTATATCAATTAGAATCTCTAGTAAAAAGGATAAAACAAATAGTTAAAGAGAATTTTGACTTTACTTTTACTGTTGGAATGGGAAATATTCGTGAAGATATAATAGATATAAACAAGAGTTATCAAGAAGCTATGGATTGTATTAAGATAGGAAGACTTTTACAAGAAAATGATGGAATTTTCAAATATGATGATATAGAATTCTTCAAAATTCTGAATAATACTATAAATTCTTCAAAAACGCCTAGATTTATAAATGATGTTATAAAACTTGTCAATTATGATAAAGAAAAAGATACTTCTTATTTTGAAACTTTAACACACTTAATTGAAAATAATTGGAGTCTAAAACAAACTTCAAAAAAACAATTTTTACATTACAATACTATTAAATATAGATTTGAAAAAATATCTGAAATTATAAATAAAGATTTAGATGATTACAATACTAGATTTTTATTAGAATTAGGTTACAGATATATAAAACTAAATAAAAATATGATAGATTAATACGACTGTTAAAATAACAGTTGTATTTTTTTACTAAAAAAAGTATATTTTTTTGTAAAATATTCCATAGGAATAGAAATTTTTTTAAGTTATTATATAGACATATAAAAAATTAGGAGGAATTCAAATGGAATATTTAAAAATCGCCAATAGTCCAATATTTTGGATTTTATGTTTACCAGTAGGGCTTTTAGTATTAATTCAAGCTTACATATTTTCAAAAAAGGCAATTCAATCTGCTGATTTAGTTGATTTGTCAAAAAGTGATGCAAAAAAAGCATTTAAAATTGGAGCTGTTTCTTCAATAGGACCTGCATTAGGAGTTTTCGTAGTAATGCTTGGTCTTATGTCAGTATTAGGAGGACCTCTTTCTTGGATGCGTCTTGCTATAATTGGTTCAGCACCTGCAGAACTTGCAGCATCAAGTATGGCTGCAAAAGCTATGGGAGTAGAACTTGGTGGAAATGGATTTGAATTAGTTCACTTCGCAAATGCCGCTTGGGTAACGGCATTAAACGGAAGTGCATGGTTATTAACAACAGGACTTTTCTCTCATCAATTAGATAAGATTACTAAAAAAGTTTCTGGTGGAGATGCAAAAAAACTTGGAGTTATAAGTATCGCTGCTATGTGCGGATCATTCGCTTATCTTTGTGGAGCAGAAATAATGAAGGGATTAAATCCTGAAACTAGACCTTTCATGGTTTCAACAATAGGAGCTGCAGTTGTAATGTTTGGTTTAACAAAATTATCAGATAAATATCCAAAATTTAAAGAATACACTTTAGGTGTTGCAATGTTAGCCGGAATGTTATCAGCTGTAATTTATTTAAAATTAGGAGGTATGTAATATGAATAATTACGATAAATCTTTTACTAAACCTATTATAAGATATGGAAGTTTTACAAATTTAATTGCTATACCTCTATGTTTTATACCAGCAATTTATTTATGGATTGCTAAAGGAGCTTTTCCAGGTTGGGGTAATATTTTAACTGGTTGGATGTATACAGCATCAATGTTTGCTATTTACTCAGTAGTTGAACCAATTTGCTACTTCCCCATTTTAGGCTTACCTGGTACATATATGTCATTCTTATCAGGAAATATCGGAAACATGAGAGTACCTTGTGCCGTAATAGCTCAAGAAAGTTTAGGAGTAGAACCAGGTACTAAAAAAGCTGAACTTATTGCAACTTTAGGTATTGCAGGTTCAATTTTTACAAATATTATCATTATAACAATAGCAGCTATTGGAGGACAAGCATTGTTAAGTTTATTTCCACCAGTAGTATTAATGGCATTTAAATATGTATCATCTGCAATTTTCGGAGCAATGTTTGCAATGTTTGCATCAAAAAATTTAAAATATGGTACATTTGCAATAGTTATAGTAATGGCTATGTTATTATCAAAATCATTACCAGTTTATTTAATGATTCCTATAGCAGTATTTTCAACTGCAGCTTTTGGAATTTTTGACTATAACAAAAAGAACAACAAATAATTTTAATATAATTAGAAATTTTAAATAGGAGTATTATGGACTTAATTAAAGATATTAAGACTTTAGAAGAAAAAGTTATTAATTGGAGACGTGATTTACACAAAATTCCAGAACTTGGAAATGATCTTCCATTAACTACAGCTTATCTAAAAAAAGTTTTAGATGAAATTGGTGTTGAATATAGAACAGACTTCCCTAATAATTCTTCAATTTTAGTTACAATTAAAGGAGAACTTGAAGGAGATAAATGTATTGCTTTAAGAGCAGATACAGATGGCCTTCCAATGCCAGAATTTTTAGATTTACCTTTTAAATCTACAAATCAAAATATGCATGCTTGTGGTCATGATGCACATGCTGCGATGATGTTAGGAACAATCTACGCATTAAATCAAATGAAAGATAAAATACGTGGAACAGTTAAATTCTTATTACAACCTGGTGAAGAAACAGGATCAGGTGCAATTGATATGATTAAAGGTGGTGCTTTAGAAGGAGTTGACTTCATATTAGCATTACACAATGGAAATACAACAGATGAACTTGATGAAGGTAAAATTGGTGTAAAATATGGTTCAATGATGGCTTGTATGGATAAATTTACTATAAAAGTAAAAGGTAAAGGAAGCCATGGAGCCTATCCTCATATGAGCATAGATCCAATAACTACATCAACTCATATTATTTCAGCAATTCAAGATATAGTTTCAAGAGAAATAAATGCTGTTGATACTGCTGTAATCTCAGTTTGTATGATAAATGCAGGAAGTGCTTTTAACATAATTCCAGAAGAAGTTGAAATAGTCGGAACAGTTAGAGCTGTTTCAAAAGAAATTAGAGCATTTATAGCTACAAGAATTGAAGAAATTGCAACTAATATGGCAATTGCAATGAGAGCAAAAGCAGATTATGAATACCATTATGGTCCACCACCTGTTGTAAATGATAATGATATCGTAGACTTTGCTAAACAAAGTGCAATTAATACATTAGGCGAAGAAAATGTTCAAGTTTTACAAAAGCCAATCTTAGCTGGTGAAGATTTCGCTTACTATCTTGAAGAGAAAAAAGGTGCTTATGTATTTTTAAGAAACCCTCTTTATGTTGATGGCATTGCCTACCCTCACCACAACGGAAAATTTGGACTTAATGAAAAATATTTCATAAATGGAGTAAAATTCTTCGTTCAAGCAGTAAATGATTATTTAAAATAATTTTAAAAGCACCTAAATAATATTAGGTGCTTTTTTTATATTCTATTTTATAAAATACTTGTCTTTACAATAAACGAAAGTAATACAATCCCTGTACTAAAAACAATATGTCCAACTATAGCACTTTCTATTCTCTTTGTCTTTAAATAAACATATCCAAAAGTTAAGGAGATAATCACAATTTCTACTACTATAGGAAGTGTATATTTTAAATTTATAAGTGCAAACAATATTCCCGCTAAACAAGCCGGTGTGAATAATCGTACAAATTTGTATCCACCTTCATATAAATCATATAAATAGCCGAATACTATATTTCTATAAACTATTTCAGTTACAAAAGGAATAATAAAAACTAAATTTATTAATGCGATTTTATTATTAGAAACCACATTTTTAATTCTAATAAATTCCCCTGTCATATCATAACTATAACCAAAAAATCCTAAAATTTTAAATAAAATTTGAATTACAACCAGTAAAGCTATCCCAGAACATGCTCCAATCAAAATAGATTTTAATAAAGATTCCTTTTTACCATCTTTGGAAATTGAATTTGTAGGGAATTTTTTACAAAACAAATATACAATAATCGCAAAAATCAAAGTTAAAGCAATATTTATATTTGTTAAGTTTTTAATCACAAATTCTGATTTTATATACTTATTTGCCAATGTAGGAAATCTTGAAATTCCTAAAAAATACACCAATGATATCAAGAATGATACAATAAAATTATTTGTCTTAACACTCATAACTTTCTCCTAAAAATCACATCATTTTAAATATATTACAACTTATAAACTTCTAGTTCAAAAGAAACATATTTATTCCCATGCCCACAATATTTACACAATGATGTGTAAATCCTACGATATAAATATTTTTACAATATTTATATTGATATGATAAAACAATTGACATAAATACATAGTGAATCATTCTATAGTCAAATAATCCCTCATGCAATATACCAAATACTATTCCAGAAATTAAACTTGCAGTAAAAAATCTAACATATTTATTCGTTCCGTTATAAATATCATATAAAGTGCCAAAAAAGTATCCTCTAAATATAATTTCCTCTGCATACGCTGAGAATAAAGTAATAAATACATAATTCAAATAACTATATTGAAAAGCAAAAAAATCTGTCTTACTATAACTATCCCCTGATAATTTAAAATAATATAAAAGTTTAGTTACGGCAATTCCAAATACTATAATTAAAGTTAAAGAAATAATTACTGATAATATATATTTCTTCAGGTTTTTTATCTTAAATTTTTCTCTGTTTTTTTCTATTGAATTTACATTTCTCAAAAAGAAACTGGAAAAAATTATAATTACATAAAGAGTTATCTCGTACTTTCTAACTACATTTACAAAATCCATACCCCATGAATACATTTTTCCCTTATTCAATAATGAAACTAAGTTTTCCATTTGCCCTGACATCAAAACAGAATATAAAACTATAAATCCTATTATGATACTTCTTTTAATCTTTACCATAAGTTTAACCCCCAATTTTGGTTTACAATTAATTATTAAAAAATAAAACTTACCATATTTTTCTAAAAAATGTAATTGTAATACAATAATTGCTATGCAAAGTAATGATATCAAAAGAAAACGTATTTGTCAATTAGATTTCACAATTTTTCAAAAAACAAAAAATAATTATGCTTGTTTTTTCATTTTATTTAAAATACCGACTTTATCAACAAATATATTATAATTATTTATTATTTTTTCTTATTATATTATTATTTTCAAAATTTTTAATCTTAGGTAAACATTTTTATAAAACTAATTTAAAAACAAAAAACTTCAAAAGTTTTTACACTTTTGAAGTATTAATTATAAAATAAAAAATATTTACTTAATACTACTCTGTAAATCTAATACCTAGTATGTAATCTCAATAGAATTTAAATGAATTGAATATAATCTAGTCCTTATTTTTTTACTCATATTCTAAATTTATGAGATTTCTATCTATTTTTCACAAATACAAATTTATTCGCTAAAGACATTTCTTCAATAAATACATATCCGTCTTTATAAAATTTCTTTACATCTTCAATATTTTCAATTTTGTTTTTAGCCATAAAATTAAGCATCATTCCTCTTGCTTTTTTTGAAATCGTAGAATGTTTTTTTAACTTTCCATCTACTTTTTCATAAAATTCAAAATCCAAAATTTGCTTCTCTGAAATGTACTTTTTAACTGTTTTAGAAAATTCATCACTTGCAAGATTAACAATGAAATCTGTATCTTTTAAAATGTTCTTAGCAATATCATCTTTCCAAAAATTATATAAATTTCCCATTTTTGTTTTCATAAGAAAATCGAGTCTATATGGATTAATTAAATCAATAGGTTTAAGCGCCCCATAAAGTGCAGAAATAATAATTAAATGCTCCTTTATATACTCTAAATCAAACTCATCAAATTCTTCTCTTTTTATATTTTTATAGCACATTCCGTCATACATATAAAAAGCCTTGCAATAATCTTTTGATACCAAAACTTCTGGTGCATTCTTTAAAATTTCTTTTGTTTTATCAGAAAAATCAAATCCTGAAGAAAATCTCTCACAAGTTTTAGAAATTGTCTTTGCAGGTGATAAAATTATTTTCATATTTCTCTCCTTAAATCTATTTTAAAATAGCAATATTCCAAGTAAAATACTACATTGATTATATTAAAAAATCTCATTCTAGTCAACAAAAATAGCACCGAAGTGCTATTTTATAAATAATCATATAATATTGTTATTGATGTTTTTAAATTATTATCATAGTTTTTAATCAGTTCTTCTATCTCACATTTAAATATATTTTCATCAAATGTTTTACTTAATTTATTTCCGTATAATGCTACTTGCATACCTACAAAATATTCCTCTCCCTCTTTGTAGATTGCAAAATCGTGAATTGATTTTATATATTCAAACTGATTTTTCCAATTTTCAGTAATTTCTTTTAATTCAATTTCTCTTTCCGTAAAGTTTCCACCAACAGGTTCAACATGTATAACAAGTACAATTTCATATTTATCATAGATTTCTTTTTCAATAAGGCTCATAAGATTATGTGCTTTTACTAGACTCATTTCACAATCAACTTCAACGTCAACAGTACCAATTGTTTTTAAATGTCCATATTTATGAAAAGTATAATTATGAATTCCTAATATTTCACTATGATTTTCAATGTCCGTCAATACTGATTTGATAAGCTCTAAATCAGGAGTTTCTCCAATAAGTTCGCTTATCGTTTCTCTTGCTAGAGAAAAACCAGAAAATAGTATAAATGCAGAAACTATTAGACCCACAACTCCGTCAACGGGAAAAGTAGTATAATCGGCAAAAATCATAGCAATTAATACAACTGATGTTGTAAAAACATCGCTTAGACAGTCAATAGATGTTGCCTTTAAAATACTTGAATCTATTGCTTTTGAAAGTTTTCTATTGAATAAACTCATCCAAAGTTTAACTACTATTGAAATCACTAAAAATATAATTCCAATTCTTCCCATTAGTATTTTTTCAGGATTAATAATTCTCTCTACTGATGTTTTAGCAAATTGCACACCAACTACCATTACCATCATAGATATTATTAAAGTTGTTATATATTCAACTCTTCCATGTCCATAAGGATGATCTTTATCCGGTGGAGCAGAAGAAAATTTAAAGCCTAAAACTGTTGCAAAAGAGTAAATGGCATCTGAAAAATTATTTACTGCATCAGCTGTTATTGAAACTGAATTAGCCAAAATACCTATTAAAAATTTTGATATTCCTAAAGTAACATTTAAAAATGTTCCTATCAAACCCGAAAAATATCCAACTTTTTTTCGGTCATATTTATCTGTATTTCCAATTCTTGAAATATTTAATATTTTTTTCTCTAACATACTTACTCCATAAACAGTATAATATTTCCACTTTCAAGTGTATTTTTTACATCTATGATTCTTTGGTTAGAAGATCCTCTAAATTTTAAAGTCAAATCTTTTAATCTATAGTCAAATCTCCCATCAACTAAGACATCACACTCTTTTAAGAGTTCAAATCTATTATCGTCTTCCAGTATTTCTTCAAAAGTATATCCTGAATAAATCCAAATATTTTTATTTACACTCTTTTTAATATCTCTAACAATTTCAAGAAGCTCCTTAGCATTTTGCATTGGCTCACCACCAAGAAGTGTAAGACCTGATACATTTTCATCACGAAGATAGTCGATTACTTGATTAGTTGTATCTTTCGTCCAAATCTCTCCAAAATTAAAATCCATATATTTTCTATTAAAACAATCTTTACAATTATGTGTACAGCCAGTTACGAAAATACTAGTTCTGATACCAACACCATTTGCAACATCATAAGCTCTTATCTGACCATATCTCATTTTAACCCCTCACTATATATGAAGAACTCTTGATTTTATTTCCTTAGTTCTACCTTCATTCCAGAAATTTTCTCCTAGATAACCGCAAGTTCTTCTAGTTACATTCATTTTTTGCTTATCTTTATTATGACATTGAGGACATTCCCACTCATTATGTTCATTTACTATAATTTCCCCATCAAATTCACATACATGACAATAATCTGATTTAGTATTAAACTCTGCATATTGAATATTATCGTAAATAAATCTTATCATTTGTTCAACAGCTTCAATATTATTGTTCATATTCGGAATTTCTGCATAAGAAATACAACCCCCTGTTGATAATTTTTGGAACTCTTCTTCAAATCTAAATTTATCAAAAACAGAAATGTCTTCTCTAACATCAACATGGTAACTATTTGTATAGTATCCCTTATCTGTTATATCTTTAATTTCACCGTATTTTTTCTTATCTATAGAACAGAATCTATGAGTTAAACTTTCAGCTGGAGTACCATATAATGAGAATGACATTCCAGTTTCTTCACTCCAACTGTCAGCAGCTTCTTTAATTCTTTTCATAACTTTAAGAGCAAATTCTTTTCCCTCTTCAGTTGTATGACTAACACCTTTTACACACATTGTAGCTTCATACATTCCAATATAGCCAACAGAAAGAGTTGAATATCCATTTTCAAGATATTTCTTTATGCTTTCGCCCTTTTTAAGTCTTGCAATCGCACCATATTGCCAATGAATAGGAGAATTATCACTCTTAACATTTTGAAGTAGTGAATTTCTAAATAAAAGTGCTTTCTTAACTATTTCAAGTCTTTTATCTAACATTTCAAAGAAGCCTTCTTCATTTCCAGTATTTAAAATTCCAATTTGTGGTAAGTTCAAACTTACAACACCTTGATTAAATCTACCTTCAAATTTATAATTACCATTTTCATCTTTATATGGTGCTAAGAATGATCTACATCCCATTGGTCCAAATACATTACCTTCATAATGTTCTCTTAACTTTTTAGCTGAGATATAATCAGGATACATTCTCTTTGCTGTACATTTTGCAGCAAGCTTTGTTAAATAATAATATTTACTATCTTCTCTTACATTGTTTTCATCTAAAACATAGATTAATTTAGGGAATGCTGGAGTTATATAAACGCCTTTTTCATTTTTAATTCCTTCTAATCTTTGCTTTAATATTTCTTCAACAATTTGAGCAACTTCAGCTTCATACTCAAAACCATCTTCAACATACATAAATAGAGTAACAAATGGACTTTGACCATTTGTAGTCATCAAAGTATTTATTTGATATTGAATTGTTTGAATTCCAGCTTCTAATTCTTTCTTAGTCATTGCTTTTGCAATTCTTTCAACATCTTCTTCATCAGTTAAAATTTCTTTTGCAAGTTTTAAATGTTTTTCATAGCTCTTTCTTAGATATTTTCCTAAATGAGCAACATTTAAACTTTGACCACCAAACTGACCTGAAGCAACTTGAGCAATGATTTGAGTCATTACTGTACAAGCAACTTGGAAAGATTTTGGAGTTTCAACCATCTTACCATTAATAACTGTTCCATTATCAAGCATATCTCCAATATTAACTAGACAACAGTTAAACATTGGTTGAATTAAATAGTCCATATCATGAAGATGTATTGCTCCTTCATCATGCGCTTGAACAATATCAACTGGAATCAACATTCTTCTTGCAATATCCTTTGATACTTCCCCAGCTATTAAATCTCTTTGTGTTGAAGCGAGAATTGCATTTTTATTTGAATTTTCATTTATAACATCTAAGTTAGTCTTATCAAGAAGACCTAGAATGCTTTCATCTGTAGTATTTTTAAGTCTTTTAAAAGTTTGAACAGCTTTATAATTTTCATATGCCCTTGCTGTTGCAGGGTTGCCATATTTAATTAAACTATAATAAACATGATCTTCTATATCATAAATACTCATTTTTTTGCCAATTGTAGTTGCAAAAGTTTCTATTTCTGATGCAATTCTTTCAGCTAATCCTTCTTCGAAAATACCAGTACTACTATGCATTGCTTTTTTTATAGCAATAGCAATTTTATTTGCGTCAAAATCAACTTCTTGACCATTTCTTTTTATAACCTTAATCATAACAACCTCCAAAATATTATTGAAAACACTTAAAAAATGTTCGATAGTAAGATTATAACATCAACAATATATATTGTCAACGATTTTTATATACACTATATATAGTATATTTTATTGTTTTAGCCTTTAAAATCCATTGCAAATAATTTTATAACAATTAGTAGCATGATAAACTAAAAAGAATTTTTAAAAAAATTTTTTTTACACAAAAAAACTGATATGTTTTTCTCATATCAGTTTAAATATTTTCTATTTCTTCTTCATTATCTTTTAAAGTCTTTATTCCAAATATAAAATAAACTACATGGAAAAACCAAACAATTGCTAAAATAATTCTTCCAATTTTAGTATTTTTCATAAAATAAAAACCAGTTCCCATTGTCAATGTAAAAAATACTATAATTTTTAGTTTATGTTTTACTGTAAGACCTTTTCTATTTGTAATCTTTTCTAAATTATTCTTATATAAATTTGTTCCTACGAACCAATCATGTAATTTTTTAGAGCTTCTTCCAAAGCAAAATAATGTAACAACATAAAATGGGAATGTAGGTAATAGTGGTAAAAAAACACCAACTGTACCTATTGCAAAAAAGATTAAGCCTATTACAATCCAAGTATATCTAACAATTTCGTTCTTCATATATTACCCCCATATCTTAGATATGATAATGATAACATATTTCAAATCAATCTGCAACAGAACAATATATTTTATTATTTTATTTAAAATTTATTGCTCTATTTAGTGTATAACTAGATCCTCTACCTACTATTGTCAATACCTTTTTATTTCTATTAATATTTCTTGTAAAAAAATTTCTAATCACATGAGTTCTTCTTCCCATAAATTTAAAGTTAGTTTTATTTCTATGTTTTTTCTTTTCAGAATTTACAACATTATGAATCCTTATTTCTTCTCCTTTACTTAAACTTGCTATATCTAGTAAAGTGTCTCTCGATACATTTAACCCTTTTTTTACATAAACAGTTTTATCTAGTTCTTCTAAATAAACTTTATCAAACTCTTTTTCTTCATTTTCCTCAGCAAACGAAACATTATAAAAAGAATTATTGACTGAAATAGTCCCCAATGCTAACATTAAAAGTAATACAATTTTTTTAATTTGTTTCATTACAAATCCTCCTAATTTTTTACACAGAAAAACTTTACTGTAAATCTATTGTATCATAATATATATTTAAAAAAAGACTGATAATTTTTTTTAAAATATGATATAATTAAAGGGTTGTAATACTATATTTTAAAACATTTCCCATTTTCTACTTTGTAAATAACATCTGCAAATGATACCGTACTCATTCTATGAGAAATTAAAAATACCATTCCCTTACAATTTTCCTTAATTAAATTTAAAATTATTGATTCATTTAAAGTGTCTAAATTACTTGTTGGCTCATCAAAAATATATACATCCGCTTTTTTCAATAATGCTCTCATAAGTTCAAGCCTTTGCATTTCTCCACTTGAAAAAATTACTCTTTCGGAATTTATCTTAGTATCAAGTCCATTTTCAGTTGATAAAATCTTATCTTTTAATCTACATTTTTCTGCGATGTATAAAATTTCATCATCAGTAATATTTTTATTTCCAAGAGTTAAATTCTCTCTAATTGTTTGAGAAAAAATTTGTGGAAATTGAGGTATATATGCAATTTTTTCTTGTAGTTTTCTGCTATCAATATTCAAAATATCATCATCATTTAAAGATATTTTACCAGATTTCGCAACATACCATTTCATTACTATTTTCATCAATGTACTCTTTCCAGATCCGCTTTCACCAACAAGACCAACAATTTTCTTGTCTTCAAATTTTAAATCTAAATTTTCAAAAATCAATTTATCTCTATTTGGGTAAGAAAAATCAACATTTTCAAACTTTATTTCATCAATTTTTTCAACTTCTTTATTGCCATCATTTCCAACCGCTTCCTTTTCGTCTAATAGTCTAAAAGTTTGTCTTGCAGCTTGTAAAGCACGTCTTAAACCTAATGGAAGTCTACTAAGCTCTAAGAAAGGAGCAAAAGATGAACTGAAAACAACTAAGGTAATTACTGCATCTTTAATGCTAATCAATTCTTTTTTTACAAGAACAAAATCAACAAACGCAAAAGCGAAAACGCCGAAACCAATTGTTAAAAAGCTAAATGAAAATTGTAAAAAGTTTAATTTTGCAACATTTCTTTCTTTTCTATTAACAATTTTACTTTCTTTTTCTAAATTCTTAAATCTTTCTTTTTCAACTCCAAGTTGAAGTAAGTCTTTCATACCTTTTAAACTTTCTAAGAAATATGAAGTATATGATTTTCTATATTGTTGTTGAATTTCAAGATGTGGTTTTAATTTACTTGAAAATACATTAGGAATTATAACCGCAAGTATAAAGTATACAGTTAGTGCAATTAAACTTAATTGTAAGCTATAATGTAAATAATACAAAATAAGCACTATTGAAACAATAAGTCCTGTTGTAATTGGAGCTAATGTATGAGCAAAGAAAACTTCTAGAGCTTCAACATCTTCGCCTATAAGTTTTAATAGAGCTCCACTATCTTGAGAATCTAATTTTGAAGGAACAAGCCTTCTAAGTTTCGCAAAAATTTCTCTTCTAAAATCAGCTAAAACTTTAAATGCAACGTAATGACCAAAATAATGTTCTCCATATCTGAATAGTCCCCTTGAAACTGCAAGAACAACTAAAATTATTAAGGAAAATATCTTTAATTTCTCTCCGTTCAAAACGTCAAATCCTAAAGAAATTATTTTCGCAGGAATGTAAACTGTAATTAGAAATCCAAAAACTGCAAAAAATACAGCCAACAAAATTACAGGAAGTAAATTTTTCATAAAATTAATTAGTCTAGTTGCTAGTTTTATACTATCTTTCATTTAAAATTTCCTCCATTTCATTTTGTTTATCTAACAATAATTTATATTCAAAGTTTGAATTGTATAAATCATTAGGTTTTCCAAAGTCCCATTTCTTTTCTTGTCCCATAAATAAAACAAAGTCAGCTTTGTTAACTTGTTTCATCTTATGAGAAATAAACATAACAATAGAATTTTTAGAAATCATTTTGATTAATTCTAAAATTGCAATTTCATTTTCAGTGTCGACACTTGAAGTCATTTCATCAAAAATGTAAATTTTTCTATTTGCAAGTAAACTTCTAACACAGATAATTTGTTGTCTTTGTCCAGGAGAAATTAATCTTCCATTTTCTCCAATAATTGTATTAAAACCATCAGGTAATGATTGTACGAATTTTAAGATATTCTTTTCTTCAATCCAATCTAAAATTTCTTTCTCAGACATTTTTGTTGCTTTTTTCAAATTATCCATAATGCTTTCATTAAAAACATAAGAATCCGGAGAAACATAAAATCCTAATGAATTTATATCTGCTTTTGAAAAATCTCTTAATGACTTTCCATCAAGTAAAATCTCTCCAGAATAATTTTCAAGATTTTTAAATAATATCTTTGCAAATGTACTTTTTCCAAGTCCACTTTCTCCGGCAATTGCAAATAAACTACCCTTTGAAATAATAAGATCAAGATCTTTTAAAATATATCTATCATCATAAGCAAATGAGACATTTTTAAATTCTATATTGTCAATACTTTTCAATTCAATATTAGAAACATCTTTTATATTATCAACTTTAACGCTATCTAAGAAAGTAAAAATTCTATCTGCCATTTTTGTATTCATCATAAGTAAATGCATACAATATCCTAACTCTCTAATAGGAGTGAAAAATTCTGTAGCAATTAGTATAAAGAATATAAAATTAAAAATGGACATTCCACCATTTGAAATTGAACTTACAGCTAAAAATCCTGATATTGCAATTCCTAAATACATAACTCCATCCATATAACCAACAGATTGAAGCTGGAATTTTAACAGCTCCATAGTTGAAAGTCTAAATTTTTCAGCACTTTCATTGAAATTTTTCTCATAAATCCCATCAGCACAATAAGAATAAAGAGTATTTAAACCTTTTAAATCATCCATAAATAAATTACTTACATCCATATATGTTGACCAATAATGTTGCATTATTTTTGCAGAACGTTTTTGGATTAAGACTATTGAAACCGGAATAAAAGGTATGCTTACTAAGAAAACCAAACCTCCTAATGGATAGATAAATGCTACAATTAATAAAATTGTTGCACAGTTAAAATATGTTCTTAAAGTAGTTGTTAAATAATTACTATAAAATGTATCTAAACTATCAATTCCTTGAGATGCAATTGTAAGTATATCAGCAGTAGAATAACCTTTAAACGCTTCTTCTTCACTTTTGGAAAAAGCATCAAAAAATTTAACTTTTAAATTATCTCTAGCAAATTGAGATGCTACCCCTTGGTATTTTTTTGCAAAAATCGAAATTGCAAAACCTAAAATATTTAATCCTATTACAATAATTACATATGTAAAAAGGCTAAATTCTGTATTGTTATATAAATTTGAAAATCCTTTTGCGATAAATCCAAAAGAAATTATTCTCATCAAAAATTGAATCCAAGACAGAAATGATGCGATATAAACAAATCTCATTCTATCTCCAAGTTCTTTTTTTAATCTATTTTTTAATTCTTTTCGTCTTTCACGACTTATTTTTTGTTTCTGAATTTTTGTACTTAATTCACTATCCATAAAAAACTCCTTATCATAAATTGTACTTATTTTTTTATAATACCCAACAATGATAATAATTAAAAATATAATCAATCTCAATTATAAATAGATAAAAATACCACATAAATGTGGTATTTTTATCTATTTTATTTTAATTTTTAAAGTAGTTCCATTGTCATTTTCATATCCATTTCCATGTTCATCGTATCTACTCGGAGTTAATATAGTTAATTCTGTTATTTTATCAATATCCTCAATATTCGTATTAGGCAAGAAGAAAAGATAAAATAATGTTTTTTTCGTATTAGGTAAAAATTTATTTTCATTTTCTGAAAAAAGGTTAGAGGCTTTCGACTGTTCTTTTAAATTTGTAGTTAAAAAAGTTTCATAATTTGCTAGATTATAAATTTTATCATTATTATTTTCTATATCTACGGTTAATCTTATTGAACTATATACATTATTTTTAACCAAACTTAGATTATCAATTGAATTTAATTGTTCTACTGCCCAGTCAGTTAAAGGCTTATAATGTGAAATATCAACTTTTTTAAAAGTAAATTTAAACCCATTATGTTCTATAACTTCATTAATATTTTTTCTGAATACTCTTTTAGTTTCAACATCTCCTGTTTTATTTTTAATAAAATCTGTATCAAGTTCTTCACTTTTTATATCATCTATGTTCAATTTGTTTTCTTTAGATTCTTCTTTGTTATTTTTTTCAACTTTTTGAGTGGCTTGTTCGTGTTCCTTTTTATTATCTTGATTTTGAACTGAACATCCTACCATTAACATACTTGTTAGTGCAAGTATTACCATTTTATTTTTCATAATCAATTCTCCCTTGTAATCTTTATTAACTTAAAATTTAGACTATTTTTCTAAATTTATTAATACTTTTAACATTTTATTATTAATTTCTAACAATTCATTATTGCTATCTACTAATATTTTTAACAATGAAACTATATTCTCTTGTTCTTTTAAATTTTTCAATTTTTTATTATTATTTTTGTTACTTTCATTATATTTTTTTCTATTATCATCTAAACCTATCTCTAATAACTCTAATGGGTCAATATCTAATAAATATGAAATTTGTTTGAATTTTGATAATGGTAAATCAACAGATGTATTTTCGTATTTACTAATGAGACTTTCATGTACAGATAGTTTTTTTGCCAATTCTCTTTTACTCATATTCAATTTTTTTCTATGTTTTTTTATTACATCTCCAATCATATTATCACCTTATATTTAAAATAAAATTTAATATTTATTTTATCTTTCTAACTTCTTCTACAATTCTATTTATTGCTTCTTCAGATGACATTTCAACATTTTCCATTTCTCTTCTTGTTGAAAATTCAATTACATTTTCGTTAGCTTTTTTTCCAACTGTAATTCTTAGAGGAATTCCAATTAAATCTCTATCATTAAATTTAACTCCTATTCTCTCTTTTCTATCATCAAGCATTACCTCAACACCTTGTGCTTCTAATTCATCGTGAATTTTTTCGCCAAGAGCCATTTGATCTTCATCATTAATATTTACAACTGAAATAATTACATGATAAGGTGCAACTTGAATAGGCCAAATAATTCCCTTTTCATCATTATTTTGTTCTATAATTGCTGTAATACTTCTTGTAATTCCTATTCCATGGCTTCCCATCCAGAAATATTGACTAACTCCATTTTCATCTAAGAAAGTAGCATTTAATGCTTTTGAGTATTTTGTTCCTAATTGGAAGATGTTTCCAACTTCTATTCCTCTTGCAAATTTTAATGGATGACCACTTATTGGACAAACATCTCCTTCTTGTACCATAAGTAAATCTTCAACAATTTCTCCATCAAAATCTCTTCCAAAATTGCAATTAATGTAGTGATGATCTTCCTTATTTCCACCTACTACTGTATTTTTCATAAGAGTTACTCTCTTATCTAAAATTTTTCTTGCTTTTAAATCAACAGGTCCTGTATAACCTGCAAATGTACCAATTTTTAAAATTGTCTCATCATCCATCATTTCTACTTCATGTTCTGGAGCTCCAAGATAAGCGCAAAGTTTAGTTAAATTTAATTCTCTATCTCCTGGAATAAATACAATTACAGGTTCTCCTGAAACTACTAAATCAATTGCTTTAACACATTTTGAAGTTTCTTGTTTTAAAAATCCTGCTACTTCTTCAATTGTTTTACAATTTGGAGTATGAACTAATTCGAGTTCTTTTTCTTCTCCACTTTCGTCAACTTTGTAAATAACTTCTGCTTTTTCATCTGTTGCAGCATATCCACTTTCGTCACAGTAGCAAATAACACCTTCACCAACTTCTGATAGTGCAATAAATTCATGTGAACTATTTCCACCCATTGCTCCAGCATCACCAGCAACAATTTTATAATTAAGGCCTAATCTATTAAATACTTTTTCATATGCCTTCCACATTTCTTTATAAGATTCCATCATCATTTCAGGACTTACATCAAAAGTATAAGCATCCTTCATTGAAAACTCTCTTGCTCTATTAATTCCAAAACGCGGTCTTTTTTCATCACGATATTTTGTTTGAATTTGATAAATATTTAAAGGTAATTGTTTATAACTTTTAATTTCTCCACTAATCAAAGTTGTAAAATATTCTTCCGCAGTTGGTCCAAGACAGAATTCTCTTTCATTTCTATCACAAACTTTAAACATTTCTGGACCAAAAGTTTGCCATCTTCCTGATTCTTCCCATATTTCTTTAGGTTGAAGTGCAGACATTAAAATTTCATAACCACCCATTCTATCCATTTCTTCTCTTACTATATTTTCAACTTTTCTAATCGCTCTATATCCAAGAGGTAGATAAGAGTAAATTCCTGCTGCACTCTTTCTAATCATTCCAGCCCTTAAAAGCAATTTATGACTTATTATTTCTGCCTCTTGAGGATCTTCTCTAAGTGTAGGCATGTAATATCTTTTCATTTTCATAATATAATTCCTCCATAATAACAAAATTGTAATTGTGATGATATAAAAAAACGGCAATCATCTCCAAGAGACGAAAGCCGTGGTACCACTCTAATTTATACTTGAAAGCTATAAGGCACAACCCTGTAATTTTAATACAAGTTCAAAGATAGGTTCAATTATCTGCATAAAAGTTTTTCACCAAACAACTTCTCTCTACATATACAAAAATAATTTACTATTTCTTATCATCACTGAATATCTAATGAATAAATTATATTAAATTTAACAAAAAAAGTCAACCTTATAATAGTAGATTTCTAAATTTACACAAAAAAGGTTGAGTATAAACTCAACCTAAATTTATTATTCTTATTTATTGCAACATGGTTTAGAAGCTCTTAAGAACCAAACATTCTTTTCTAGTTCTCCAATATGGTCTTCTAACATTGAAACAATTATGAAATCTCCATCATTGTCAGCTTCTTCTCTGATTTTTGTAGCTTCTTCTTTAAGAGCTGCTAAATCATTCATAACTATTTCGTTTACTTCATCAACTGTTACTTTTTTAGATTCTAATTCTTTAACAGTAGCATTAGCAACATATTCTTTTAATGATGCAAATGGGAATCCACCTCTCATTTTAATTGCTTCAGCAACTTCATCATACCATTCGAAGAATTTATCATATAATCCTTCTGTAAAAATATGTGTTTGATAAAAGTTTCTTCCTTCTACATTCCAATGCAAATTATGCAATTTAGTAGTCATAACTGCGATGTTTGATAAATAAACATTTAAACTTTTAAAATCTTTCATTTTTAACCCTCCTAATTTTTAATTTATTACATATTTTATATACCCAAAAATTTAAAAAATAAAATTTTTTTTAAAAATTTTTAAAAAAAATTTTTTTATTCATTTGTGGAGATATTTTATATAAAATAGCATCTAAAAACAATTAATTGGTTGTTATTTTAAAAAAATCTCATTATTTCAATTATAAAATGGAATTTGATAAATTTTACCATTAGAAAAATACCTACAAACGCCTAAATTGTAACATTTTTGTAATTGCTTTTATTTTTTTTTCTGTTATAATCTCTAATGAACATTTTTATAAGGACTGACAAATGAAAAGCTTTAAATTAAATTTAAATAAAATAAATCTAAGTGAATTAAAACAAATTAAAAAATCTGATTTTTTTAAAAGAGAAGATAAAAATAAAGAAAAATTTCATATAAAAAGTTTTGATGGGCTTCGTGCAATAGCAGTTATTCTTGTTATGCTATATCATATTATTCCTCATATAGTACCTGGAGGATACTTAGGTGTTGTAATTTTTCTAGTATTAAGTGGTTATTTAGTAACTGATAACTTTTTACGAGAAATGGATAAGCATATGTATCTGGATATTATTAAATTTTGGAAAAAAAGAGTTGTAAAACTATATACTCCACTTCTACCAATGCTTAGTATAGTAAGTTTATTCGTATTATTATTCTTTAATGATATGTTAAATGACTATGTAGGAAATTTATTTAGCTCAATCTTTGGGATAAATAATATTTACCAAATACTTCATGGACTATCATATTTTGATGCGCATGGAAATCCAAATCCATTTACACATCTTTGGTCTTTGGGCCTTGAGGTACAATTCTATTTAATATGGCCTATCTTAATTTCTCTACTATATAGAACATTTAAGTTAAGAAGAAAGAGCCTTGCGGTTATTACATTGATACTATCATTAGCATCAGCAACTACAATGTTTATGTTATATTCTTCAAATACTGATGTATCAAGAATATACTATGGAATTGACACAAGAGCTTTTAGCTTTTTAATAGGATGCTTCTTTGCTTTTTTATTTCCAAGAAATAAAGTGCAAGAAATTCAACTTTCAAAAACAAAAAGTATATGTGTAAGTATTATCTCCATTATACTATTTTTAGGAATATTATATCTTTCAGTAACTATGGATGCAAAGATGTATATAGTATATAAATTTGGAATGTATTTTTACTCAATTTTAATAGGAATTTTGCTTATCTTATTACTTTTAAAAGATAATATAATTAATAAATTTTTCTGCTTTACAATATTTACTGAAATTGGAAAAAGAAGTTATAGTTTATACTTATGGCAATATCCAATTACAATATTTATAGGTGATACCTTAAAATGGAGTAAAATTTCTATTATATACCTTGTAATATTAGAACTTTTATTTTCAATTATTTTTGCAGAAATTAGTTATAGATTATTTGAAGGCAAAGAAAATTATTTAACCTATATAAATAAAAAATATAGTGAAGATATAAAAAACAGAAATCTATTATCAGCAATTGGAATTTTAGCAATTTTTATAATTTTTGCAACTTCAATTCTATCAATTTCTCAACAAACTGATGATATTGAAGAACTAAAAACAAAGCTTGAAAATATTCAAAAAAACAATGCTCAAAATATTGAAACTAATAATAATCAAGAAATTCCAAACAAAGAAGAATTGAATAAAAAAACTTCTAAAAATGAACCTACTAAAAAACCTGAGAACAATATTGATTTATCTACAACTGAAATTACTTTTATTGGAGATAGTATAATGTTATCAGCTTCAGATGTAATTAAAAGTGAATTTAAAAATGCAATAGTAGACGCCAAAGTTAGTCGTCAGGCTTGGGATTTGCCAAAAGTTTTAGATCATTTAAAAGAGACTAACAATATAAAAGATATTGTTGTAATTCATTTAGGAAGTAATTACAAAATAAATAAAGAAAAATTCAAGGCAAATCTTGAATCTTTAGGAAATAGAAAAATATTTTTAATAAACTGTGTTGTACCAGACCCTTGGGAAGAACAAGTTAATACAACTTTAAAAGAACTTTCTGATGAAATGGAAAATGTAGAAATTATAGATTGGTACTCATTTGCCAAAGATAAAAAAGAACTTTTCTATAAAGATGCTACACATCCAAATGGACAAGGTTCAAAAGAATATACTAATTTATTAAAAACTGAATTAAGTAAATATTTAAAAAAGGAGCATTAAGCTCCTTTTTATATTATTATTTTATTTTCGCACCGCTAAGTTCAATACTTTTATTTACAAGAACATCCAAAGCATCAATTGTATTTATGCTTTTACAAATATCTAAAAGACTAAGTTCTGTACAAGCAATTATTCCAATAGTATCTTTATCACAATACTTATTAAGAATTTCAATAAATTCTTTATTTTCTAAGTTATTTGTTTCTTTAATTTTGTAAATAATATCCATAACAGAATTTTTATCCTCAGTGGATAATTCTTTAACTTCTATTCCATATTTTTGTGCATATTTATCATAAACTTTTGAATTAAGAGTTCCAATAGTTCCAAAAACGGCAACTTGTTTTACTCCTCTTCTCTTTATTTCAAGAATTGTTTCTTCAATCATATTTATTATTTTTAAATTAGTATATTTACTAAATTCATCATAAAAATAATGACTTGTATTACAAGGAATAGCAACTACATCTACACCAATATTATCAAGAATTTCTAAGTCTTTTTTTATTATATTTAAAAACTCTAAGTCCTTTTTCTCAATAATACATCTTGTTCTATCTGGCATAGTTGAGTGATTTAATACAACTAAATCAATATGTTCATTGTCATTATGTGCATCTGTATTTAAAACAACTTTATCGTAAAACTTAACAGTTGCTAAAGGTCCCATACCACCGATAACTCCTAATTTATACACTATTTCCTCCTAAATATCTTTCTAAAAACTTTTCCTAATAGAATTTTATTAAAGAAAAACCAAGGTTTTAAATCATTAATTGCAAAAATTGCAGGAGCCCACTTTCTGGAAAATGAAATCTTTAAAGATTTTAAAATACTTACTTGTTTAGTTCTTGCATAACGCCAAATTGCCACCATATCTTCAAAACCATAAATAAAAGCTAAATTTGTATCGTAATCAATATATTTACAATCACTTTCTTTTAATTGACCAGTTACGTCAAGATAAGCAATATATGGCATATTAATTCCAACTTTATATATTAAGTTGTTGAAATTAGTAGTTCTTGCATTTATTTCTATTAAATAGATTTCTCCTGTTTTTTCATGCTTTTTAAATTCTATTTCTCCAAAACCTCTATATCCGATATTTTCTAGGAATGGTTTTGAAATATCTACTAATTGTTGATTATATTTTTGAATTGTAAAAACTGAAGCTCCAAAATTAATTGGCCACTGTCTTTGTTTTTGAGCTGTCATATAATGAGTAGTTTTGCCACTTCTATCAATATAATAGTCATAAGTTAACATACAATCATCAAATCCCGGAACAATTTCTTGAACAAAAATTTCAATATCATTGTCCTTTGCTTTCTTTATTCCAGCTTCCATTTCTCCAACATTTTTACAAATAAAAACTTTATTTCTAAATACTTTCGTAAATTTTACAGTATCAAAAGGTTTAATTATACATGGAAAACCCACTTCATTATTTACTCTTTCAACTAATTTTTCATCATTTGCACTTATTGTTGTTGGAATTTTAACTCCATTTTCTTTTGCAATATCATGTAGAGTCCATTTATCTAATAATTTTGTATTAAGTCCTTTAGCTTGACTAATTAAATAATATTTTTCTAACTCATCATAATATTCATCTATAAATTCAACATATTTATCATGCGTTGGAAGTAAAACAGGTTTTTCATCTTGTTTTTTTCCATACTCTAATAAGCCTTGAAAAGCCTCTTCACCAAAGTTATTCAAATTCTCTATTTTTAAAAATTCAGATATATATTTTGACTTTGCTCCATATGAGTTTTCAAAGTCGTAATCACAAGCTACAACATGAACTCCTTCACGACCTAGACATCTAATTATACTAAGTCCTATATAGTAATTACAACCTAAAACAACAGCTTTATTCATCTTTTTACCTCTTAATTAAAATATTGTTCATACCATTTTAAGAATGTGTAAATAGTATAAATCTTACGTCCATTATTTCTTTTATTATTATAGTGATCTTCTAAAATTGTATTAATTTTTTCAACATCAAAAAATTCACTAACAAAATCTTTATTAAAAGTTTCTTTAACAATATTATAATATTTTTCTTCTTTAATCCATAAAACAAAAGGAACAACAAAACCTAATTTTCTTCTCTTTGCCCAATCATCTGGTAATTTATTTAAAGCTGCTTTTCTAAAAGCATATTTTGTAATTTCGTTATGAGCTTTATGTCTTACTGGTATTGTTCTTGCAAGTTCCCACATTTTTTTATCTAAAAGTGGAACTCTAAGCTCAATAGAATTTGCCATAGTCATTTTATCAGCTTTAAGTAAAATATCATCAACTATCCACATTTTCATATCAAGATATAATCTTTTTGAAACATCATCCATATCTTTAACTTCATCATAGTATTTTTTAGTTAAATCTCTTGAAGTTTCAGAATTTCTATATTTTTCTTTTAAAATCAAATTAGCTTGTTCATCAGACATAATTTCAGCAGGGCCAATATATCTATCTTCAACTTTTTGACCATATTTCATTACAATTGTCTTACCACTAAAATGTCTTTTATCTTTTAATTTTTTATATAATTTATTTCTTAAACAGAATGGTAATTTTTTGTATATTCTTTGAGGAAGAGCTTCTGCATACTCATTATATCCAGCAAATAATTCGTCAGCACCTTCGCCAGATAAAACTACCTTTACTTGTTCAGATGCTAATTTTGATAAGAAATATAAAGCTACAGAAGAAAGATTCGCATGTGGTTCATCTGAAAAATATTGTACTTTATTTATTCCATCAAAAAATTCATCCGGAGTAATTATCTTAGAAAAGTTTTCTATTCCAAGTCTATCTGAAAGCTCTTTTGCATATACTGTCTCATTGAATCCCTTATTGTCAAAACCTACAGAAAAAGTCTTATTAGGCATTGCTGTTGCAACAACATAACTTGAGTCAACACCACCTGATAAGAAAGAACCTACTTCAACATCACTAATTTTGTGGTACTTTACTGATTCTTCAACTTCATTTTCTATCTTACTAACAGCTTCATCAAAAGACATTTCTTTATAATCAAGAGTTAAATTATAATAGCTCTTTATTTCTAATTTGCCATTTTCAAAAATATAATAATGACCTGGTCTTAGTTTCTTAACCCCTTTAAAAAATGATTCTTCTAAAGGATTGTATTGGAATACTAAATAATGTTTAAGTGCTTTTTCATTAACTTCTTTTTTAAATTTTGGATATTTTAAAAATGATTTAATTTCTGAGCCAAAAACAAAATCTCCATCAATTAATGAATAGTAATATGGTTTAATTCCAAAATGGTCTCTTGCTCCAAAAAGTCTTTGTTTTTTACTATCCCAAATAGTAAAAGCAAACATTCCTCTTAATTTTGCTAAAATACCTTCTTCACCATATTCTTCATATCCATGCAATATAACTTCTGTATCAGTATTTGTTTTAAATTTATATCCCTTTTCTAGTAGATCATCTTTTATTTCTTGATAATTATATATTTCACCATTAAAAATTATAGCAATATCATTATTCTCATTTAATATTGGTTGAGATCCTTCATGTAAATCAATTATACTTAGTCTTCTAAAACCAAAATTTATTCCATTATCAAAATAATAACCATCACTATCTGGACCACGATGAATAATTTGATTATTCATCTCTTTTATTACATTTTCATCTCTTACATCTTTACTGTAAAATCCAACAAATCCACACATAACTTCTCCTTAAATATTCTTAAAAGAATTAATCTATAATATACTAAACAATCTAATTTAATTATATCATATACTAAAATTTATTTCTATTTATTTAAAATCTCTTTAACTGTTTCAATTTCGCTATATGGAATATATTCATCCCCTATAACTTGATAAGGCTCTGCACCTTTTCCCGCAAGTAAAACAATATCATTTTCTCTTGCGATTTCAAAAGCATATTCAATCGCTTCTTTTCTGTCCTCTACGATAGTATAATTTTTCTTGTCACACTCAGATACTAATTCACTTACAATCTTGCTAATCGTTTCATGTCTTGGATTATCAGCTGTGAATACGACCTCGTCAGAATTTTCTAAAGCAATTCTTCCAAGGTCAGGTCTCATACTAGAATCTCTATTCCCACCACTATGACCTATCAATGTAATTATTCTATTATGTGAAACTTTATTTAAAGTTTCAAGAACATTTATAAGCCCATCTGGAGTATGAGCAAAATCTATTATTATTTTATAATCACTATCTGAATTAACAATTTCCATTCTTCCACTTACACCAGAAAAACTTTTTAAAGCCTCAATTGAATCCGAAATTGATATACCTTTTGTAAATGCCGCACATATTGCAGCTAATACATTATAAACATTAAATACTCCAACTAAATTAGTTTCAACTTTATATACTTTTTCTAAAACATGTAAATCAAATCTCATTTTCCAATCATCGAAAGAGATATTATCTGCATAAAAATCAGCTGAACTATCTTTTATTCCATAAGTTATTATTTCAGTTGGAATATGTTCTGAATATATTTTTGCATATTCTTCATCAATATTTAAAATAGCTGTTTTTAACTTGCCATTTTTTAAATTATGACCTAATTGTGTAAATAAAAGCTCCTTTGTATTTGCATAATTTTCCATGGTTTTATGCAACTCTAAATGCTCATGAGATAAATTTGTGAAAATAGCACAATCAAAATCACATCCTAAAACTCTACTTAATGCCAAAGCATGAGATGAAACTTCCATAACACAACAATCACATTTTTCAGTTACCATTTCATTTAATAATCTTTGTAAATCAACTGAAATCGGAGTTGTATTCTTTGTTGGAATTACTCTACTTCCAATTTTATGATGTATTGTTCCGATTAAACCAGTCTTCATATTACAAGTTTCAAAAATATGATTTATTAAATAACTAGTAGTAGTTTTACCATTAGTACCTGTTATGCCAACCATAAATAATTTTTCACTTGGACATTTATACAAAATATTAGCTAGAAGACCCATAACTTTTAATGTATCTTTTACATAAACAACAGGAATATCCCCACATTTATCTGAAATATCCTTTGATGCAATAAATAGTTTTGCCCCATTTGCCCTAGCACTCTCAACAAATGAATGACCATCTACTGTGTTTCCTTCAATGCAAATAAAAGCTGTATTTTCTTTTATATTTCTATTATCTTGTGAAATATAATCAATATTTACATCTTCAATATTTCCACAAATTTTTTTTAACTTTATATATGATAATAATTCACTAGCTAACATATCTAACTCCTATTTTAATTCTATATTTTAAAATAATTTTATATAAACAAAAAAGGTCTCATAAGAGACCTTGGAGGCGACATCCAGATTTGAACTGGAGATGAAGGTGTTGCAGACCTCTGCCTTACCACTTGGCTATGTCGCCAAATTGAAATGGAGCGGAAGACGAGATTCGAACTCGCGACCCTCGCCTTGGCAAGGCGATGCTC
>ERZ772910.6-NODE-6-length-141726-cov-5.792865_pt1 | contig 141726 bp, 115 predicted proteins | sample MGYA00511357_ERZ772910 | MGnify/ENA primary metagenome ERZ772910 (study PRJEB29015, sample SAMEA2738096) | human oral metagenome | biome: human oral; feature: human-associated habitat; material: saliva | place: China | collected 2193 ... | reverse complement strand
GAGTGTGTAGCCAAATTCGCGTTCGTTCTCGGAAATTTATCAAAGCGTGCTTTTTGTAAAACACACCGATTTTTACCCCTGTGTGTTCCCGGAAACAGGTCAAAGACCTTGTTCCTTCTTAGTTATACGCAAACACACAGATTCGCCGACCGCTTCAAGAATTCGCTCTGAGGGAACAAGTCCGAACCCCCATCGTCTCAACATTTATAGCGGGATAGTTCCGAGCAATGCTAATATTCCAGAACCTATAAGAGAACCGCCAGCGCCTATCGCCAGATCTTTTAACACTTTTAGTGATTTTTTTATTAGTCCTTCATCTTCTTTCTTATTCAAAGCATCAATCGTGTTCTGGATAATACTTTTTACATTTTCTGTATTGTCTCCAAATGTCTGTTGAAACTGAGGAAATTCAAAGTATGTATTTATTTCCTTTAACACCTCTGACGCTTTTTCATAATTAAAGGTCTGTTCGTTGTCAATTTTTTGCTGGGCTCCTGCTGAATTCTGCTGAATCTGAATTCCATTTGCGTTATCCCCAATAACAATAGTTGCACCCTTTTCCCCAGCTTCTTTTGAAGCAGCAACAAGTTCATTGTGCCGCCTGAGTTCTTCTGCTTTCTTTGCTTCTCTGGCTTTCTGAACAGCTCTTAATGATTCTTCTTGACTTCTTTGAATGCTACTAATCATATCGTTTGCGTAATCAAAATTTGGCTGAGGTAGCTTTATTTTGCTAAAATCAATATCTGACATATTCTCATCTCCCAAACCGATGGTTTATTCATCTGCCTGCTTTTTATATGACTGCTCGACCAATTCCATCACATCGTCAATCTCTGACGTATGTTCAAAGAACACCTCAACATCGCCATTGCCCCATCTTCCAAGACCAGTGATGTCCTTGCACAGCCCCTTTGGATCATGAATCTCCGAAAACTTCATATTCAAAGATATACGAAGGCGCTGTTTCTGAACGACGATATCAACGAAATTGGTATCCAACTTGTAGGCGATATACAGCTTCTTAAACTCACGCTTCACATCCGGTGACAGGTTGCAAATTCGTCTATCGAGCATATCAAAAAGCGTCCGTGTAAATGCGTTGATATCGTAAGAGTCAATCGTGTATTTCTGGGCAGGCTTTTCCTCTACCTGATATGGTGCAAGTTCAGCCGCAGTAATCTCCGGATAAGTCCAGATCTGTTCTGCCTTTTCGGCCAGCAGCTTTGCTCGTTCTTTTATGTGCTGTTCATTCCATTCTGTCAGCTTTACCAGATAGGCATTAAGGCGAAGAGCGCTTTCTTTGAATCCACCTTCCATATCCATTTTTACCATAAATGGATTATCGCTCATTTCCGAGTTATAAGCTGTTAGTGTCAGGTTCCCTATTGTGTGCAGGTAGGTTTTCTGAACCTCTTTCCAATTTGCGCCAAGCATAGTCTTCCACTCGTCACGTGGATTGCTGTTCTGTGGCATAATGTGTTCAATCGTATAATTCTCGATAATGATTGGAGCTTTGTTCCCAAAGTTTTCAAGGTGGCTGAGAATGAAGTTTCTGGAACGCATATTGTAAATGTCACGGGACACAAATGCCTTCTCGAATTTCTCATCATCCGGGAACTCTTTATAGTCATCGCGCAGTACGAAAAAGGCCTTAATAGAATTCATATAATCATCGATCTTAATTTCATTACGCAGCGTCGCAAAAGTCTTATTAAGCGAATTCGTCGGGATGTCGCAGATGCTTCTACGAAATACATAACTGATGCACATCTTGATAATCTCAATAAGATCATCTTCCGTGATAACGCCCTCTGTGCAATCGTTATGCACTTTGAGCAAGAACGGGAATGCTACTTCCATGCGAAGATCGCCAATATCTGAGTACAAAGATTTTAAGACCGGCTTATCACTCCTGCGGAATACCATGTTTGTATAGTAGGTAGCATAGGTCAGCAGATCGGCACAAAGTTCCCGAATCGTGCTGAATTCGCAATTCAAATGATACGCTTTGAAGCCCTCATAAACCCGGTCGATCTTTGGGATGCGCGTAGTCTTCATCGTCAGGTAATCACGGAAAAATCTATCCATGACAGCGCCCTGCTTCTCATAATCAAAGAGCAACTCCATCGGTCTCCACATGTGCTCATATACATACCGCTGTTCTGAAGGTTCAAGTCCCATGAGTACATAGTTTCGAATGAGGTCAGATTCAGACAATTCCTTACCTGTAGAGTTCAAGCTTTCAAAAATTACCTGTGCATCATCCACATTTCGGTCAAGTGTAATATTTACAATCTGAAGTTTACCGATAGCCTCATAGACATCTTTTGGCTGCAACTCCATATCGGCTATTTTACCAGCAAAAAAGTTATAGTTCGACAAGATGCGTGACAGACCGGGATCACTGATTGGCTTCTTCTCAAAGAGACTAATCAGCAGATCGCGGTCAGTTTCTGTTAGAAGCAATTTGTACCTCTCGTCACCATCCTCATATTCATTCTTCAGAAGCATATTGTCGATGCGACGTGCATTGATAGTGCCATCTTCCGGATGTTCTTCCGCATAGTCGCGGAGGGCAATCAGCAGCAAACTCAGCGTGGTTAAACGCTGCTGCCCATCGATTATCATATATTTCTGAACACCGGTCGGCATCGCCTGCTCCGCAATATTTACGATTGAGCCAACAAAGTGACCGACCTTGTCCTTTTTCTGCATTTCAACAATATCATTCCAAAGACGACTGCATTGTTCCGTTTCCCAACTGTAATATCTCTGATATACAGGAATGAGAAACTGCTTATTTCCATTTAAGATGGCGTAGATATTACCTTTTGTCGCGTCCATTTGGTTAGTCCTCCTGCTCCGTTCCGTAGGGAACCTGTTCTTCCGCTACCATCTGTAAATCCTGTGCTTTTTTACTGAAATCCTCGGCATAGCTAACTACCCGTTGCTCCATATCGTTATTGTCTGTCCATAGCTCACACTGAAGCATTACCGTAGCAACAGCATCGTCCATGCCCTCCGGCGGGTATTTATGTTTCTTAAGGAGTCTCTTAATCATCATACGCATCTTGGCACGCGCTGAATCACGCTTTTGCCAATCGATGGATCGATTCTTTCGAAGTGCCTCCGTGAGCTCTCTCGTTATAGCAATCAGCTCATCATTTTCATAGAAATCCTTAATCGCCTGCGGCTTTGTCAGGGCATCGTAGAATGCCAGCTCATCTTCCGAGAGACCGAGCTCATTTCCGGCCTCATGCGCATCACGAATCTGCTGTGCCATTTTCAGGAGTTCTTCGATGACTTCCTCATTGGTAAGCATTCCGTTCAGGTACCGGTTCATGACACCCTGAATAATTTCACTGAACTTCTCTGATTTGACAACATTTGATCGTCTGTAGATCTGTATCTGCTCAGCGATCAGCTTTTTCAAAAGTTCAACAGCAAGGTTTTTCTCCTTCATCTTTGAGATTTCCTCAAGGAATTTAGGATCAAACAGGGAGAATTCTTCTTTAACATCAGAGAACAAATTGATAACACCATCGCTCTTGATGCTGGATTTCAAAAGTTCATTGATACGAGCGTTCATTTCCGGCAGAGATATCTTCTTACCCTCGCCCTGATTCATTAAGCGCATAACAAGCACGCGAACAGATTCAAAGAATGCTGCTTCGACTCGTAGGTCACGCTCTACCAGCGATGAGCAGAGAGACAAAGCCTGTCGCAACAACAGTGCCTCTTTGATGAAGTCTTCGCGTTCTCTTTCTTTGTCGGTTCCTACAATGAAGTTAACCGCGCCGGTGATCGCCTTCGAGCGTTCAAGATCAGTGCCATTCGTAAACTTGGAATAGTCATAACCGTGAAATAGATCACGGCAAATGGACAGCTTCTCAAGAAACTTCGGATATGCAACCTTGGCGATATCGGTATCACCATAGTTCTTTTTATCGCGAGCTGTGTAGTCATTCATGGCCTGCTTCAACGCTGACGCAATGCCAACATAGTCGACGATTAAACCGCCCTCTTTATCCTGAAAGACACGATTGACGCGGGCAATGGCCTGCATCAGGTTATAGCCCTGCATCGGTTTATAAACATACATTGTTGCAAGAGAAGGAACATCAAATCCGGTCAGCCACATATCAACAACTATGGCAATCTTCATTTCGCTATTATTGTCTTTGAATTCCTTAGCGAGCTCATCCCTACGGCGCTTGTTTCCAATAACAGCACGCCATTCTTCGGGATCTTTATTGCTCTCGGTCATTACGACTTTGACTTTTTCTTTCCAACTTGGGCGCAGCTCAAGAATTCGATTATAAATCTTCATGGCGATTGCGCGAGAATACGCTACAACCATCGCTTTTCCTGTCAGGAGATCAGCGCGGCAATTCTCATAGTGGTCAAGAATATCATTAACCAGCGAATCTATGGTAGCATCATTTCCAAGGACAGCCTCCATCTGTCCAAGCTCCTTTTTGCTCTTTTCCACTACTTCAGGATCAGCGTTATTCGCCATGATGTCATATTCCTGATCGATAAGGTGAAGTGTAGCTTCATCAAATTTCAGCTTGATTACACGGCTCTCATAATAGACCGGTCTCGTAGCGCCGTCCTCTACGGCCTGCGTCATGTCATAAATATCAATATAGTCGCCAAAGACCTCACGGGTATTTCTATCCTTTGCAGCTATAGGTGTTCCGGTAAACCCAATATATGTAGCATTAGGAAGGCTGTCACGAATGATACGTGCCGTTCCGACCTTTATCTCACCGGTCTTGGCATCAACTTTTTCCTTTAATCCATACTGGCCGCGATGCGCCTCATCCGCCATAACGATGATGTTACGGCGCTCTGAAAGCGGCTCTGATGATTCTTCAAACTTCTGCATCGTCGTAAAAATGATGCCGTTTGCCTGCCTACCGTCCAGCCAGTCCTTCAAACCTATATCATTCTTACCTGAAGTCTCTGTCAATTTCCTGCAGGTAGCATGCACCGGTTCCTGACGCAGAAAATCCTTACACTTTGCAAACTGGCCATAGAGCTGATCATCAAGATCGTTACGGTCTGTAATCACGACGATAGTCGGGCTATCCAACGCTTCCTGCAGGAGGTGCGCATAAAAGACCATTGACAGAGATTTCCCGCTGCCTTGTGTATGCCAGAATACGCCACCTTTACCATCAGTAACTGTGGCGTTCTTTGTCGTCTCGATAGCCTTTCGAACTGCAAAATACTGGTGGTAGCCCGCCAGAATCTTAAACTTTTTCAATCCCTCATTGGAAAAGCAAATGAAGTTTTTGATGATGTCCAGCAGGCGCTCTTTTTCAAGCATTCCCTCAAAGAACGTATCAAACTGAGCGTATTGCGTATTTTCATAACTGCCGTCTTTTGTTTTCCATTCCATGAAGCGATCCTCACCTGAAGTGATGGTTCCGGCCTTGCTGGTCAGATGATCACTTATGACGCAGATGCAGTTATAGATAAACATTGAGGGGATTTCCTGCATATAGTTTCTGATCTGCAGATAACCCTCGGAAGCATCTGTTTCCTCACGAGATGGCGACTTCAGCTCAATAAGCACGACCGGCAAACCGTTCAGGAACAGGAGCACATCCGGACGCTTGTTACTATTTTCAATGAAAGTCCACTGGTTTGCTACGACAAAGGAGTTATTTTCAGGATTTTTATAGTCGACAATATAGACGAGGCCGGAGCGCGCCTCACCCTTAACGAAATACCGGACTTCGATCCCATGCTGAAGATAGTCCATAAAAAGTTCATTCTTCTGGACAAGTTCAGCATTTTCAAAATTCTTCAACTTGAACAGTGCATCCGTAATAGCATCCTCCGGCATAGTCGGATTCAGCCTATGCAATGCGGATAGCAATTCTTCTTCATATAGAGGGCTACGGAAGTCACGCTCCAAATCCGGCGCATAGACATACCTGTATCCCATGTTTTGGAATAATTCGATGATCGAATTCTCATAGTCCGCTTCGGTATAAAATCCTGACATGAGTCTCACTCCTTCGTTTACTTTCTTACATTATCCTCTTCTCAGAGGTGTTTTTCATTCATCTTTGCTCCGTTTCAAACAAGAATTTAGCGGCTTATAGGTCAAGGTTGGATACATCAAGTTCGCCGGACATGAACCGAGGTAGTAAGGAATCTCTTAATTCAGCCAGCTTGCTGGATTCCTGAGTGTTTTGCTGCACAGTCAGGTACATCGGGGCAACGACATTCTCAAACTTTGTGAGAGTATCTGAATCTGGAATCAAGAGTTCCATAGCATTTAAAATGTCTGTGGTCATACTCGGAACGGCGGAACCGGCATTAAGAGCGACAAGGTCTATGCTCTTTACGAAATGAAAAACAAACTTCGCCACATTTGGCAACTTCATTTCTGTAAAGAACATGGTATCCACCGACCAGAACGGCTCATTTACATACATAACATTATTGAGAGTCCCTTTTCGTGGAATTAATACAGATTCTTTGTCATATAGAGGTCTCTCGACATAACGCATGATGCCGCCCGAGCCATATACAGGATATGTCCCATCTGCAAGTTTCTTATGATCTTTTCCATAACGAACGGTGATAAGATCGGAAAGCTGTCCACTCTGCCATGAAGGATTGGCGTTAGTAATGAACATATCATTATAAATGACCTGCGCTTGCTCCTGTAAATTCTTGTTTACTTCCTCATTGCATTTGATTTTATCGTCAAACATCGATAGGACTTCAGCAATCCTTTTCTGTTCTCCGAGCGTTGGCAAAGCTATTTTTACTGCTTTGACTGTATCCGATTTCAAGTTATTAACAACTGACCCTGTTGCTATAGCTTTAAATTGACTTTGTGCAAGGTTAGATGTAAGAAAATAGTATAAGTACTCCTTGTCCAATTTGCTTTCATCACACCGCAATCTGAGCCAACCGTCATGGATATATCCGTCAATCAGTGTAATAAATGCTCTCCCAAAACTCATCGAGTTGGAGAGGATAAGCTCCCCGGCCTTAACCTCTCGCGTTTTTGGAATACCCGAAGGCTTTATCTTTTCGTTGGCATGAGTGAAATACTTATCCGTTTCTTTTACATCTCCAATTTTGAGCCAGTTTACACCGTCTGGTTCATCAGTTATGTAGTCGATTATGGGACGTGGAGATCCGCCTCGCACAACCTCACAAATACTTCCAAGTTCGACATTTCCCCAATTTGCCATCATGTCACCGTCCTAACCTATATATTTCCTATGAGCCGTTTTCACGTTGCTCTGCTTTACCATCGCATATTGCAGTGTTGTATCAATCCGCTTATGGCCAAGCAGCTGCTGCAACTGTTCAATCGGCATCCCCTTGTCAATTGCCATCGTAGCAAGTGTACGGCGGAACTTATGTGGATATACTTTCTCTATATCCAGCCTTTTTCCAAGCTCTCGTAGCCTACACTCAATGCCGCCAATCTTAAGCCTCTCATACGGAGCCCGGAGCGATACGAACAGCGCCGGATTGTCATCTGTGCGTCCCTGCAGGTAGTTCTGCAAATGAATCTTAGCCCGTGCGTCAAAGTACACCATACGCTCTTTGCTGCCTTTACCGAACACGACACATTCTCGCTCCTCGAAGTTGATGTCATCCCTGTTGAGCAGAACCAGCTCTCCGACACGCATTCCAGTTGAGGCAAGCATATCTATCAAGGCTAAATCTCTGGGTTCCTCGCAACTATCGCGCATTTTCTCCAAGGCCTCATCGGTATATGTCTCCTTGATGGTCAAAGCTGCCTTCACCTTATGGATACGGCGTGCCGGACTCTTCAGGATATAATCCTCATCCTCCAGCCAAGAGAAAAAGCTCGACAGTATTCTACGAATGTTGTCTATAGTGACCTTACTGGAGTTTTTCTCCTGTTGATACCCCGTCAAGTATGTGCGCAGATCGTCCGTTTCCATCTCTCGGACACTCTTCTCCACCTTGACGGTCATGGCTTCAATCGTAGTCCGGTAATACACCAGCGACTTTTCCGAGCAACCCTCGATCCGCTTTGCCGCGAGAAAATTATCCAAAAGCTGTTCATTTGTTAGTGCCGCATTGACTTCTTCCTCCGTCTCACTTACTTGCTTATGGAACAATGCGTGTTCCAGCACTTTCTGCAGTCTTTCCAACTGCACATTGTTGAGGCAGCCAAGCATGCCCTGTATAACCTCGTTGATTACTTTCTGTTTCATAGTCTTTTCTCCTTTTCTGTCGTAGAGAAAGACTACGGAGTGGCAATCCCTATTTTTAACTCTAGCCACTCGCAAGAGTTGTGGTTGTATGTTAAACAAGAATTTAGAAGCGCAAGCTCAATCGATCTTCAAATCATGGTTCATCGATGCACCTGAATCTTCTTCTTGGGAAACAGGCACTTTTAGCGACATTATTGATACCATGATTGCCGGTGACTGGGGAAAGGATTCTCCAAGCGGCAACAATACTGAGATGGTTTATTGCATTCGTGGTGCTGACATCCCTGATGTCAAAAGTGGCAACAAAGGCAAAATGCCTACTCGATTTATTTTGCCAAAGAACTATGTTGCAAAGCATCTCGTCGCTGGCGATGTTGTTGTAGAGATTTCCGGAGGAAGTCCCACACAATCAACAGGAAGGATTGCATCAATTTCTCAGTCACTCCTTGATCGTTACGACAAGGGTATGGTTTGCACAAATTTCTGTAAAGCAATGAAACCTAAGTCAGGCTATAGCATGTTTGTGTATTACTATTGGCAGTATCTGTATGACAAAAATGTCTTTTTCCTGTATGAAAACGGGACAACAGGCATTAAGAATCTTGATATCTCCGGTTTCATAGAGACAGAACCTATCATATTACCGCCGGTAGAGCTTGTAGAAGAATTTGATGCATTTTGTCACTCGGCTTTTGATGTCATATTTGCAAATGGACTCCAGAATGAAAAGCTTGCAAATATGCGAGATGCTCTACTACCAAAGCTCATGTCCGGTGAAATTGATGTCTCCGACCTTTACCTTTAAGCCGCTAAATTCTTGTTTATTTTATTATTAACCTCTATTTTTTCATCTAATGATTTTAATATTCTTGCAATCGTACATTGTTCTGCGATACACGGTATCTGAATCTCTATTCGTTTGACAATCCATCCGGATAATCCGCCGCGGGTACTTGTTCCATCTGAGAGAAGCCTAAATTCTTCATATCTATTATCAAGGTTGTAATATAGGAACAGTGGATCGATAATTTTTTCATTGGCTTTACAAGCTATTACAGACTGATTCATATAAGTATCAGTCATCAAAAAACTTGCTTGACCTCTTGTATGTCCTTGTCCCGCTGTTGCAATTACCGTACATCCTTTTGTAGCTTTTTTTGTCGAAGAGTTATCAACACCTAATTGAGTGATTTTGCGTTCTGTATCATATACAAATCGTTGCGATGTTTCTCCGGATGACAACCATTTAATATTTCCATCCCAATACTCAGGATGCTTTGTTGAAGGCGTCCCGCCACTATATATTTTCTCGCAGACATCTTCCAAGGCATATTTTTTCCATTCAGATCTCATACCCGATTGCCTCCAGCTTTCTCCTAATCTCGTCTTCGAGTTCATGGGATTTTTCAAACATTTCCGAGAGTTCCGATGTTAGCCTTGTCATTTTCTCCTCAAACGGCTCGCCGTCATCTTCCTTCTCTTCGATACCAACATAGCGTCCCGGAGTCAAAACATAGTCCTGCTTTGCGATATCCTGGATTGCCGCTACAGCGCAGAAGCCTTTTTCATCCTCAAGCGTGCCATTCTGAAAGGCTTCAAATGTATCCGCGAGTTTTTGAATATCCTCTTCAGTGAAATCCCTGTGCTTGCGGTCAACCATGTGTCCCATCTTGCGGGCATCAATGAAGACTGTCTTGCCTTTCTGTTTTTTGTCCTTTGAAATGAACCAAAGCGTTGCCGGGATTGTTACGCTATAGAAGAGCTGCGGAGGCATTGCAATGATGCCTTCAATCAGGTCATCCTCGATGATCTTCTTTCTGATCTCACCCTCGCCACCACTCTGGGAAGACAGTGCTCCATTTGCAAGAACAAGTCCAATCTTTCCGTTCGGTGCAAGGTGATGAATCATATGCTGAATCCATGCAAAGTTGGCATTACTTGCAGGAGGGATTCCGTATTTCCAGCGAACATCGTCCATCAGCTTATCCTGTCCCCACGGATTATAGTTGAAGGGAGGATTGGCCAGAATGAAGTCTGCCTTCAATGTCGGATGAAGGTCTTTCGTAAATGTGTCGGCATGAGAACTACCAAGGTCAGCATCAAGGCCACGAATCGTAAGATTCATGATGGCCATCTTCCAAGTGTCCGGATTGGCCTCCTGACCATAAATTGAAATCGAGCCGCGATTGCCGGAATGTGCTTGAATAAACTTCGCACTCTGTACAAACATACCGCCACTGCCACAGCAGCAATCATATACACGGCAGTTTGAATAGGGCTTCAGAATTGACACCAGCGTGTTTACGATACTTGACGGTGTATAAAATTCTCCACCACCTTTGCCTTCCTTTTCGGCAAATTGAGCGATGCAGTATTCGTAAGTTCTACCGAGGACATCTCGGTTACCTTCGGTCTCTCCCATATCCATATTGGTAAAGAGGTCAACGACATCTCCGAGGACTCTTTTGTCCAGATCCGGACCGGCATAATTCTTCGGAAGTACATTCTTGAGCTTCTTATTGTCGGCTTCGATTGCACGCATAGCATCATCAATAACCATACCGATTTTGGGCTTATGTGCTGCTGCCGCAATCTTATTCCAGCGAGCCTCCTCTGGGACGAAGAAAACATTGTCCTCCAAATATGCATCCGGATCATCCTCGAATCCATCTCCTTCAGCAACAAGCTGTTGATACTTCTTGTCAAATGCCGTAGAGATGTACTTCAGGAAGATAAGCCCGATTATCACGTTTCTATATTCTGATGCGGGAATGTGTCCCCAAAGTACGCAGGCCGCATCCCATATTTGTTTTTCAAAGCCAATATTGGCAGTATTCTTTTCAGCCATTTTCTTTGTCCTCACTTTCGGTAGCTTCATCAGGTATTATCTCCAAAATATCAGAGAAACACAGCTCAAAACGCCGCAAATACAACTCAATGTAGTAAGCGCTCTCGTGGCAACTTAACTCTCACACTTTTAACCCGGATTATCTTGCATACGTTACCGAAGAGCTTTCTGTCTGCTCAATTCCAATTTCTCCAGATTGCTCGAAAACCGCAGTCTTCCCGGGCTTTCGCGCCTATTTCCCTTCGACCCTTGACATCAATACCACCGTCTCCACATGCATGGTTCTCGGAAAGTTATCAACCGGGCGCACACGCATTAACTCGTAGCCGTTGGCGCGGAGGTATTTTATGTCCCGTGCGAGGGTCGCGGGGTTGCAGCTCACATAGACAATGCGCTTCGGCGCAAGTTCAACCATGGTGCGGAGGGCGGTCTCATCGCAGCCCTTACGCGGCGGGTCCACGGTAATCACATCAATCCGGGTGTCCGGATTTGCCTTCTGCCAAGCAGGCAGCACTTCCTCGGCGGCGCCGGCAAAGAATTCTGCATTTGCAATGCCGTTTCGCTTCGCATTTTCCTTGGCATCCCGAATCGCAGCCGGCACAATTTCCACACCGTAGACCTTCTTTGCCTGCCGCGCCAAAAAGAGGGAGATGGTCCCGATGCCGCAGTATAAATCCCAGACGGTCTCGTTTCCGCTAAGCGCCGCGAATTCGAGCGCCGCGCCGTACATGGCCTCGGTCTGAACGGGATTCACCTGATAGAAGGAGTGCGGGGAGATGCGGAAGCGGATGTCTCCTATGCTGTCCTCGATATAACCCTTGCCAAAAAGCGTTTTCACCGTATCGCCGAGTATCACATTGTCGCGGCGGGTGTTGGTGTTGAGCACCAGGGTCTCAAGATGAGCCTCCGCGGTATCCGCTGCCTGAAGGTCTTTCAGCAGCGCCTCCCAATGCGGCAGTTCCTTGCCGTTTACAATGAGACAGAGCATATAGCCCTTGGTCGCACGGCTCTTCCGTATCAGGGCGCGGCGAATGAGCCCCCTGCCGCTCTCTTCGTCGTAGGGGGCTATCCCGAAGCGCTCCGTAAAGGCGAGTATCACTTCCAGAATACGCGCGTTCTCCGCGGCGCCGATATCGCAGTCAAGCCAGGGAATCACGCGGTGACTCCGGGCAGCATAAAAGCCGGCAACGGATCTTCCGTCCTCGCCGGCTGCAAAGGGCACTTGTGCCTTATTCCGATAGCGGGAGGGTTCCCGCATTCCGACGATGGGTTCCGTGACGGCATCCAGCCGTTCCGCCGGGACTTCACCGATGCGGAGGAGATCCTCCCGCACCTTGTTCGCCTTTAAGCGAAGCTCAGCCTCGTAGGAGAGCGCTTGCAGTTGGCAGCCGCCACAGCGCTGCTCGACCGCACAGCGCGGCGTAACGCGCTCCGGCGAAGGTTTTAAAACTGTTTTCACGCGCGCAAAGCCGTAATTCTTTTTTAACTTCATCGCGAGACAGCGCGCTGTGTCCCCGGGAAGGGCGCCCTTCACAAACCAGACAAAGCCGTCCGACTTGCCGATACCGAGCCCCTCATCGGAGAGCGCCGTAATTTCCAGTTCAAACTCATCGTTCTTACGCATGCGGTCTTCTCTTTCTCTCTTCAAAGCGCATCCTTCCGCGCTTATACGCCGCTCTCGGAGGTCTTTCTCAGGTTGCTGTCCAGAAAACGGTTAAATCCGAGCCAGCCGTTATTTGCCCCGGCGGCATTCAGGAGTTCTATAAAGGTCTCCATCTTTGCGTCGGTATTGTCCGCGAGATTTAAGGCCATGGCCTCAATCAGCGCGGGTTTCTTTGGGGAGCCGAACTCAAACTCGCCGTGGTGCGCGACAATACAGTGCCGAAGCTCTGTTGCGCGCTTCTCGGGGAAGTTCGGAATTTTTGCGATCGCGGCCGCAAGCATCTCACAGCCGATCACAATGTGACCGAGCAGCTGTCCCTCGTCGGTGTAGGCGTTCTCCGGGAAGGCCGAGAGCTCTCTGGTCTTGCCGATGTCGTGACAGAGGGCCGCGGTAATCAGAAGGTCGCGATTTAAAATCGGGTAGTTTCCGCAGTAGTAGTCGCAGAGTCTCGCGACACTCAAGGTGTGCTCCATGAGGCCGCCTATGAAGCCGTGGTGCACGGACTTGGCCGCCGAGCTCAGGCGGAAGCGCTTCACAAAGGCCGCATCGTCCACGAAAAAGGCTTTTAAAAGCTGATTGAGGTAAGGATCGCGTATCGATTCGATGCAGGCCAAAAGCTCCTTGTACATCTCGTCGTTATTCCGCGCGGAAACCGGCATATAGTCACCGGGATTGTACTCGTCCTCGTTTGCGCGGCGGATGCGGCTCACCTTGAGTTGCAGCTTGTTGTTGTATAGGATTACATCCGCATCGACCGAGACATAGTCCAGTTCATCGAAATCGCCGATACCGGGATTTCCGGGCTCCCATATCTTTGCGTCCACCACACCGGTCTTATCGCGGAGCTGAAGGCTCTCGTACTCTTTTCCGCTCTTCGTCAAGTAAATTGCCTTTTGCTGGCAGAGGTAAACTTCCGAAATATGGGTATTCTCCCGGAGCGTCTCGATATATTTCATGTCATATCCTTTCTGGTTTGCCTTTATCTGCCCGCAAGCGTCGCGGTGAGCGTAATGGTTTCGTACTTCTCTCTGCCGTTACGCATGAGCGTGAGGCGCAGGGCCTCGCCCTTCGCAAGTTTCTCCATTGCGGATTCCAAATCCCGCATGTTTTGAATTTTTGTCTCGCCGAGCGAAATCAGGATGTCTCCCGGCTGCACGCCCGCCGCATAGGCCGGCGTATTCTGTTCGACGCGGGAGATGTAGACGCCCGCCGGCATGCCGAGATCCCGCTGCGCACTTCCCACCTGCCTGCCGTAAATGCCGAGCAGCGCGGTCTCCTTCCCGTTCATCATACGCTCGATTGCGGGTTTAAAATCCGAGAGCCCCATGACGGTCGCCGTGCTGTTCTCCCCTTTTTCCGAAAAGAGGTCGGTAACCCAGCCGACCAGCTCGCCGTCCGCATTTAAGACCCAGCTGCCCGACGTCGCATCCGCGCTCACATCCGGAAAATAGATGGTCGCATAGCCGTCCACAACGCTCACATTGGTCTGCACATTCGAGAGTATCCCGTACTTCACGGAATGTATCATCCCGAGCGGCGATCCCACGAAAAAGAGGAGCTCGCCCCGCTTTAAGCGATAGGAATTTCCGAAGGGGACCAGCGGAAGCTTCCCCCAGCTCTCTCGGTTTTCATCGGTAATCGGAACCGAGAGCACCGCGAGATGATACACGCTGTCCCGCATTTTGACGCTCGCCGTGGCCTTGTCACCGCGGGACAGGGTCACGGTCACACTATCCGTTCCTTCGACGGCCGCACTCGTCGTGAGAAACAAGAGCTCGTTCTCCGTTTTCGCAACCGCAAGCCCCGCGTAATTCTCCGAACTCTCGAGCGCATTGTTAAACCAGTCGCGCTCCGCCTGCTCATGGGTCACCGAGACCACCGAGGCATCGGCGCTGTCCGCGAGCTTCCGCAGCGTGCCCGCCATCTGTCGCATGTCGCTGAGCTCATAGTTTCGGCTCTCCAGCACCTGCTCCACCTGTTCTCGGACATTTTTATTTTCGACCGCGGCGCTCTCTTCCCCGCTGCCCTCCGTGTTCTCGACGGGGGAACTTAACTGCTCGTTGTTCTCGACCGCGCCCTCGCTCTCATCCCGCTCGATGCGCACGCTCTCTTTTCCCGATGCAGCCTTCCAGCGCTTCGCAATCATGGGGCAGGCCGCGCAGGCAACCACCGCTGCCCCGAGCACAAAACCGGCACCGGCGAGCGCTGCCTTTCCGGCTAGCCCCATCAGTTTTTTTCTCTTCTGTTTTTTTTCGGCGATATGCTGTGTGATAAACTCATCTTCCCGCATAAAGCTCCCTCCGCCGCTGATTGTATGATAGTTCAGTTGATTTTGCGTGTGCCGCGCGCTCCGCTAAACGCCCGTATTTTCATGATTTTTAAATCTGATATCACGCGGAAAACCTGCGCAATACGCCCCGGTTAGTATCACATTAGTAGCGCACGGTTACTCCGATCATGCGCCAAAGTGAATGCGTTAGTAACACTCTCTCAGTCCGAAATTTTTTCCAAAGCATTTGTTTCTACAGTATATCATTAGCCAAAGAATTTGACAAAAAGAAGGAGCGGGCTTTCGCCCGCTCCGGTCCGCTCATACCTAGGCCACTTGCCCTCCGGTGTCACCCCTGTTTCTGATTCGCTATGAACTCTCTCATAAGCCTCCGGATAGCCTCCGCTTGGCTTACCCCGGCGCTGTCACACGCCTGCTTAAACTCTTCATACTGCTCCTCTCTGAGTGCTATCTTTGATAGCCCACATGTGTTTTTCGGAGTGCGCATCGGTGCATCAAAAAAGCACAGCCGTTATGACTGTGCTTGCGTTGCTGTTATTCAGTTGGTGCTGCTGTGTCCCGGTGCTCAGGTATCGAATACGGGCTCAGATATTGGTTGGTTATCTCAACAAGTCTGGCATAGATAGCTTGAATCTCCGGAGGCGCATCCGGGCGAATGCCCCCTCCTTTCTGAGCGGCGTAGGGCATGACCATATCAAACATTCGCTCCTCTTCTTCGGTGAACTTGATTCTCATTCAAACCTCCTTTCCCGCTTTATGCGTCTTTGCATCGCTGCTGATTCCAGCGCATTCTTCATCTCAAATTCTGCTTCTACTTCGTCAAAGCGACTCGCTAGGAACATCCTGCGTGCATATTCGCTAATCTTTGCGGCTTGTTCGGCATTAGTAACACCCAAACGCTCCATCCTCTTTCGACTCTTTTCTGCAAGCCAGGCAATATAAGCGCTCTCGTTTTCACGCGTTATTGTCCAGCCTTCTCGAACAGCGTCATATGCCTGACGCCGGTGCCACATTTCATGAATAATCACACCCAACCGCTCTTCTGGCAAAACATTGTCCCGATCCCAGATGTACTTCACGGTATTATCTACGGGGTCATACGCACCTGCCGCGCCGTGCAACTCATCCACTGCCACTATAATCAGCGTCGGCATCTCTGTCAATGCGACGCCAAACATTCGCATAGCTTTCCCCGTGTCTTGATAAAAAATATGGAGTTCCTTAGGCTTGATGCCCACGCGCTCTGACACATAGACTGGAGAATCATAGGTCACAATTCTATCTATCGCAATCCACTTTGTCCAATTCGGATTTTTCGCGCTCCTCTGCATATACCCACACACTTCTTTCCGATCCAGATTCCTGTATTCCTGTGCCCTGACTTCAAAGCTTTTCTGCCGGATTTTACGTGTCGTCTTCTCCAGCCTATACGTCAAAAAGCAGCGGCAGTTGATATCCTCCCCCGCTACATTCGTCTGCCCGGGAGCGGGATCTCTACGCCGTCCATTGCCGCGTGATTGTAAAAGCCCGGCTTGCCGTTCTTCCGGCCTTTCTTTGTCTTATATCTGCGGTTCGGCCGGACGCGCTCTTCCTTTGAAGATTCCGTACCGCTTGCCGAGAAGCTCCGCAGCTTTCAGCCGGTCTTTCGCGGCTACACCAATCGACGTGATATCCTGCATGCCGTCGCCGACAAGCTGCAGTGTCTGCTCTCTGCTCGCCGCGCATGATGGATGTGAGATACTCCAATACCTCTTGCGCGTTCGCGACCTTTGCGGAGTGCAGCTCTTCCGCTAGCTCTTTCAAGTACGCTTGTACCTGAGGCTTTTTCATAAGGTTGTTCTCACCACCGTAGAGCTCTGTTTTGAGTATCCTGCTCGGATGGCTGCCTGCGAGGCGTTGCCGTCAATCAGATACTCTTCACAAAATCTTCGCTGTCGCTCGGTTAATCGTCTCGATACACTCATTAAGAAGCTCCTTTCTTTAGAAACAAAAAAATCCCGGCAGGCAGGAGCTTGCCTGTCCATCCCGAGACCAGGCTAGGAGAGCCCCGCCGGGAAATAAAAAAGGCGACGGAACTCCGTCACCTTCTTTGCTCTACACCATAGCACCGTCGGCATATAACATTCACTATAAAAGCACTGCTTCAGAAACGAGCGCCGCAGTTTGTGCTATACTGTATCGGGAGAACTTTCCCCTATAGAATCAAAGCATAACCCGCTCTGCCGAAACGCGGGAGAAACGGATGAATCCAACGCATGAACAGCAAAACCCTACATACTTTGGAATTTGATAAAATCATTGCCCTGCTCGAAGAAAGAGCCGTGAGTGCGCCCGGAAAGGCACTCTGTCACGCACTCGAGCCCATGACCGATCTCGGGGAGATAGAGCGCGCCCAGGCGGAGACCGAGGCCGCGCTCTCCCGCATTCGCATGAAGGGCGAACTGCGCCTCGCGGGTCTCCGCGATGTGAGTCCTTCGGTGAAGCGCCTCGATGTCGGCGGCACACTGAGCACTTCCGAACTCTATGCGATAGGCGCTCTCCTCGACTTAAGCGAGAGAGCGCGGAACTACGGCGCCCATGAGGAGGAAGAGGAAAATCCGGACGCCCTGGAGTCCGCCTTCACGGCGCTCTCTCTCCTGCCCCGCGAGAACCGCGAATTAAAGCGCTGCATTCTCTCCGAGGAACTGGTATCGGACCACGCAAGCCCCGAGCTTGCCCGCATCCGCCGCCAAATGAAAACCGCGGATGAACGCATGCACAGCGCTCTTCAAGAAGAGATTAATCGCCACAAGAGCTATCTCATGGACACCATCGTGACCATGCGTAACGGCAGCTACTGTCTCGCCGTAAAAAGCGAGTTTAAGACCAAGCTTCCCGGCGTGGTGCACGACCAGAGTTCCACCGGCTCCACGGTCTTCATTGAGCCCCTGGTGGCGGTGCGCTTAAACAACGAATACCGCGAACTCACGCTCGCAGAGCAGCAGGAAATCGCAAAGATACTCACCTCTCTCAGCGCCCTGCTCGCCCCGTTTACGGCGGAGCTCCTCGCAAACCAAAAGATACTGGCAACGCTTGACTTTGTCTTTGCAAAAGCGCGGCTCGCCTCTTCAATGCAGGCCTCGAAGCCGCTCTTTAACACCGAGCGCATTGTGGAAATCAAAGACGGACGCCACCCCTTAATTCCGAAGGACAAGGTGGTTCCGATCAGCATATGGCTCGGGCAGGAATTCAGCCTCCTCATCATCACCGGACCGAACACCGGCGGTAAGACGGTCTCCCTAAAGACGGTGGGACTCTTCACCCTGATGGGACAGGCGGGGCTTCACATTCCGGCCTTCCAGGGCAGCCGCCTCGCGGTGTTCCGCGACGTGTTTGCGGACATCGGCGACGAGCAGAGCATAGAGCAGTCGCTCTCCACCTTCTCGGGACACATGAAGAATGTGGTCGAGATTCTCGATGCGGCGGACGGCGATTCGCTCTGCCTCTTCGACGAGCTCGGCGCGGGCACGGACCCGACCGAGGGTGCGGCGCTCGCCATTGCGATTCTCTCTTTTCTGAAGAACATCGGCGCGCGCACGGTCGCAACCACGCACTACAGTGAACTCAAAGTCTACGCGCTCACCACGAAGGGCGTCGAAAACGCAAGCTGTGAATTCGATGTCGCGACCCTGCGCCCCACCTACCGGCTCTTAATCGGTATCCCGGGAAAGAGTAACGCCTTCGCGATTTCAAAGAAGCTCGGGCTCCCGAATTACATCATTGAGGACGCAAAGAACCACATCGAGCAGAACGATGCGGCCTTTGAGGATCTCTTGACCCGCCTCGAGGCAGATCGCCGCACGATTGAGGCCGAGCGGAGGGAAATTCTTGCCTACCGCGAGGAAATCGAAGAACTAAAAACGCGACATGAGAAGGCGGATCAAAACCTCGACGAGCGCAAGGAGCGCATCCTCGAAAAGGCGCGCGCCGAGGCAGAGCGCATTCTATCGGAGGCAAAGGAGAGCGCAGATCAAAGCATACGCCGCATCAACCGCCTGAGCGCCGACTCCGGCCTGCTCCGCGAGCTCGAGAAAGAGAGAAGCGGTCTCCGCGACAAGTTAAAGTCGGTCGAAAAGACCGCACCGAAGAAGAAGGCCGTAAAGGCGGCAAAGCCCGCGGTTCTCCACATCGGCGACTCGGTCCGCGTGCTCAGCATGGATCACGAGGCCATAGTCTCAACCCTGCCGGATAAGAACAACCGCCTCTTTGTGCGCATGGGCGTGCTCCGCACCCAGGTCTCCGCGGACGATGTGGTCCTCATCGAAGAGGAGGCTGCTGTGTCGAAGGGCGCAAAACAAAGCCATAGCGGCGGCGCGCCGAGTTTCGGCAAGGCTTCCCACATCTCCCCCGAGATCAATCTGATCGGAAAGACGGTCGATGAGGCCCTCGGCGAACTCGACAAATACTTGGACGATGCCCTCCTCGCGCACCTGAACTCGGTCCGCGTAATTCACGGGCGCGGCACCGGCGCACTGAAAAAAGGTCTGCTCGCCTGGCTCAAAAAGCAGCCCTATGTCAAGAAATGCGAGGATGCCCACTTTGACGACGGCGGCGAGGCTGTGACCGTGGTGACCTTCCGCTAATCCGCAGAAAGGAGTCCCTTTGGCAGGAAAACAGAAAATACTGATTGTCGACGACGACGATAACATCGCAGAGCTCATCTCCCTCTATTTGGAGAAGGAGTGTTATGAAACCCACATCGCCGCGGACGGTGCCGAGGCCCTGACTCTCTTCCGCACCCTCGCGCCGGATCTCGTGCTGCTGGATCTCATGTTGCCCCATGTGGACGGCTATCAGGTGTGCCGCGAGATTCGAAAGAGTTCCCAGACGCCTGTCATCATGCTCTCCGCTAAGGGCGAGGTCTTTGACAAGGTACTGGGTCTTGAGCTCGGCGCCGATGACTACATCATAAAGCCCTTTGAACCGAAGGAACTCGTCGCGCGGGTTCGCGCCGTGCTGCGCCGCTACCGCCCGCAGGAGAGCACGCCGCCCGAGCGCGCGGAGACAGAGAGCGTGCGCTGTGAGGACCTGGAAATCAGCCTCACCAACTACGCGGTTCGCTACGAGGGCCGCGCCGTCGAGATGCCGCCGAAGGAGCTTGAGCTCCTCTTCTTCCTGGTATCCCACCCGAACCAGGTCTTTACGCGCGAGCAGCTTCTGGATCACATCTGGGGCTATGAATACGCGGGCGATACGCGCACCGTCGACGTGCACATCAAGCGACTCCGCGAGAAGTTAAAGGATAAGCCGAGTTGGTCCATCGCCACGGTCTGGGGTGTCGGCTATAAGTTTGACCTGCGCGCATGATGAAGCGGCTCAAACGTTCCCTCTACCTCAAATTTCTGCTCGGCTATCTGCTCTTCGGCGTGGCCGGCTTCCTTGCCGTGTCTACGCTCTCCGCGCGGCTCACCGAGAACTATTTAATCAAGAGCCGCGCGCAGACGCTCTACGACGAGGCGAGCCTCATTGCCGCAGCCTATTCCGGCGTCTACGACGGCAAATCTCTCCCGCTCCAGAGCGCCTACCCCCAGCTCGAGGCTGTCGCAACCTACCTGCGGGCGGAAATTTGGATCATGGATAAGGACGGCAACATTGTCCTCGACTCCGCCCACAGCTGGGACGGGCGCGTCATCCCGGACTTTGACCCGACGGCAACCGGAAGCCGCTCTTATATGGTCGGCTCCTACTTCGGTTCCTTCCCGCGCACCGTGCTCAGCGTCTCCGCGCCGATTGCCGGAAACTACCGAACCTACGGCTATGTCGTGATTCATCTCCTCATGGACCATGTGCAGGAAGATGCCGCCAAAATCATGAATCTGGTCTACATCAGCTACGGCATTGTGTTTCTGCTCTCGCTGACCTTCTTGATTAACTTCAATGTATTCGTGTATCGGCCGCTGACCGTGATCACCGAGGGGGCAAGGCAGTTCGCAGACGGAAACCTAAGCCATCGCATCCCGGTCACATCCGCGGATGAGATGGGCTATCTTGCGAGGACCATGGACAGCATGGCGGAAAAGCTCTCCCGTCTCGAGGACGATGAGCGGCGCTTTATCGCAAACGTGTCCCACGACTTCCGCTCCCCCTTAACCTCGATTAAGGGCTTCTCCGAAGCCATCTTGGACGGCACCATACCGCCGGAGTTGCAGGCAAAATACATGCGCCGCATCATCGCAGAGACCGAGCGCCTCGCGAAGCTCACCGAAAACATGCTGAGTCTCAACGCACTCGGCATGGGACAGAGCCTCCATAAGACGGTCTTTAACCTGAACGAACTGGTGCGCACCACCGCAGAGAGCTTTGAGATGCAGTGCAAGGCAAAGCGCATTCACATCTCTCTCCTCTTTGCCGAGGAAGAGAGCCCGGTCTATGCCGATGCCTCCCGCATTCAGCAGGTGCTCTATAATCTCACCGACAATGCGATTAAGTTCTCGCCGGAAGACAGCGAGATCGAGATTGCCTGCAGCGAGCGGCGCAGCCGCATGGTCGTAACGGTGAGCGACAGCGGCATCGGTATCTCCGAGGCCGATTTATCCCGGGTCTTTGACCGCTTCTTTAAGGGAGATTTATCCCGCGGGCAGGACAAAATGGGCGCGGGACTCGGCCTCGCCATAGCCCGCGAGGTCATGCTCGCGCACGGCGAAAGCCTGGAAGCGCAGCGACGCCCCGAGGGCGGCAGTCGTTTCTACTTTACCCTCCCGAAAGCTGACGAAAAAAACCTACGTCACTGACAGGGAATCGTCATTCTGTCGTAAGGATTTCGTAAGCTTGCTGTGCTATACTGTTTACAGAAAATATTAAGATTTGGAGGTGTTTTACTATGATGAAACGACTGAAGCGGGCCGGTGCCCTGTTTCTCTGCGTTGCAATGACTCTCTCTCAGAGTGTGTTTGCACACGCGGCAACTGCAGAGGACGATCCGCAGGACTACTCGGTCAGCGACGTCAGCTTCGATGTCTCGAACGACCGCGTCTATGTCAACTGGTCGGTCGGCGACAGCCGCACCAGCTATTCGGTACAGCTCTACAGCTCTTCCGACCTGAAGCCGAAGCATAAGCTCGGCACCGCAATGACCGCGGGCTACACGGCTGAAAAGGTTGATATCACGGACAGAGTCCTAAAGCGCGGCGCAGGTACCTACTACGCGCAGGTCACCGCAAAGAAGAAGGCAAAGGGCCAGACCCGCTTCGCGAGTGCGGTCGGCGGCGAGACCATCACTTCGGAAGATATCCAGATGATCAAGCAGAACCGCGGCTCCGTCGATGACACGAAGAATACCGCTGCGGGAAGCTCCGCTGCGAACACAAGCCCCGCTGCGCAGTACAACGCGGCACTGAACAATGCGGGTCAGAACAACGGCGCACAGAATAACGCTTCCGCTCCGGCTGCACCGAGCGGCCACTGGGAGACCCTCGGCAACGGCGGTTGGGCTTATGTCCTTCCGAGCGGCGAGAAGGCGACCGGCTGGTACGAAGTAAACGGCAAGTGGTACTACTCCGGCAGCGACGGCGCAATGTGGGCAAATGCCTGGATTAAGAGCGCAAGCGAAGAGGGTGTCTACTACTACGTGGGCTATGACGGCGCAATGCTGGTCAGCACGCAGACGCCGGACGGTTTCCTGGTCAACTACGACGGAAAGTGGAAGGCTGCGTAAGCTTTTTAAATATGCTGCAATAAAAATGGGCATCGCGATTTCGCGGTGCCTATTTTTATCAAAAGGTTACAGGAAATCCGGTTAAATTTTTGTGTTTATCTTCTTACAGGAAAGTAAGAGAAATGTAAGTGGAATCCACTATTTTTTCTCAGGGAAATCGTTTAGGATATAGACATAGCGAAAGCAATACAAAGCAGGAAAACCTGCAGAACGGAGGAAACAATAATGACGCAAAAGAATCTTTTAAAGAAAGTTGCACCTATGGTTCTGACCGCAGCAATGCTCTTCGGTATGACGAGCATGGCATTCGCGAAGACCAACAAGACCGCAGTTCAGAATGTTACCATCGACCTTGAGTATGACCTCGCACCGGGCATGAATTCGAGCCAGGTTGACGCGGACAGCGACAGTGTCGGTGTGGACAACGTGAACGTCACTTCGGTCACCAACACCGATTTCGGCAAGAAGCCGAAGGTCACACTGAAGCTGAAGCCGGACAGCGACTTCACCTTCAAGGGCACGCCGAGGGGCAATGTCAAGATCAACGATAAGACCGGCAAGGGCGCTGCAATCACCAAGGTCAGCTCGACCGCAAGCAGCATGACCGTAACGGTCACCCTGCCGAAGACCGGTTCCACCGATAAGAGCGCGCTGGAAGTCGGCGATGTCTCCTGGGGCGACGATGACAGCCCGGTGATCTCCTGGGATGAGGCGGATTACGCTACCCAGTACGAGGTGAAGCTGTACCGCAACAACACCATCAAGGAGAGCGTCACCACGAAGAACACCAGCTATGATTTCCGCGACAAGATCCGTGAGAACGGCAAGGGCAGCTACACCGTCAAGGTTCGCGCAGCGGTCGGCAACAGCAACAGCTCGAAGGGCGATTGGACCGAGTCCGATGAGTTCGATGTCGACGACGATGTACTCGCAGCACTCGGCGGCAAGACCAACGGCGGCTCGAACGGTGGCAGCTCTACCGGACCGAACGGATCGAATGCCGGCAACAAGGGCGCTTGGCTGAAGGACAATGTCGGCTGGTGGTACTGCAACGCCGACCGTTCCTACACGACCGACAACTGGCAGCAGATTGACGGCAACTGGTACTACTTCAACAAGTCCGGCTACATGAAGACCGGCTGGCTGAAGAGCCGTTTCACCGGCAAGTGGTATTGGCTCAGCACCGAGAACAACAGCAACCTCGGCAAGATGCTGACCAACCAGTGGGTTGACAACAACCGTTACTTCGTTGACAACAGCGGTGTCTGGACGCAGAGCAGATAAATTTTTGACAGAAAGCCCGACGCACAAAATGTGCGTCGGGCTCTTTTTATGCTCGCATAACCGGGTTCTCTTTCTCCGAGTTACAGGACAAAAAGAGTTGGTCGAAAGTGCTTCAAACCCCTGATACACAAGGCTTTTCTCTGCTTACATCTTCTGTGAAACAGTATGTTTGGAGGAAAAAGTCATGAAGCATGATATCTGTCCTTCTTGTGGTGGGCCTTGTATTAAATACAGGAAGAATAAGTCCGGAGCACAACGGAGCAGAGTTCAACCCCGATGTGGGGGATGCAATCGTATGGAGCCGGCACCAACTCTTTTTGTCCGCTTAGCCGAAAAAACAGCCCCTGCATCGCAGGGGCTGCTTTTCTTAGTTTGCGTAACGCTCCACAAAGCGCTGCATGCGGTTCATGGCCTCGCGCAGCTGTTCCTGGGAGTAGGCGTAGGAAATGCGCACAAATCCTTCGCCGCTGTTTCCGAATGCCGTGCCCGGTACGACCGCGACCTTCTCTTCCGTGAGCAGCTTCGTGCAGAACTCTTCCGAAGAGAGACCGAACTTTGAGATATTCGGGAAAATATAAAACGCACCCTCCGGCTCAAAGCAGGGAATGTCCATCTCCTCGAGTCGCTTTAAGAGATAGCGGCGGCGCTGGTTATACGCCTCGCGCATGCGCGCAATCTCCGCATCGCAGTCGCGGAGCGCCGCGACCGCCGCGTACTGGCTCGTAGTCGGCGCGCACATAATCGCGTACTGGTGCACCTTGATCATCTGGCGAAGTATGGGCTCCGGCCCGCAGGCATAGCCGAGACGCCAGCCCGTCATGGCATAGGCCTTCGAGAAGCCGTTGATCAAAACGGTTCTCTCTCTCATACCGGGAATCTGGATAATCGAAGCCGGTGCCTCGCCGTTATAGGTGAGCTCGGTGTAGATTTCATCCGACACCACATAGATATCATGCTCTATCACCACCTTTGCGATTGCCGCGAGCTCTTCGCGCGTCATGATGGAGCCGGTCGGGTTATTCGGGAAGGGCAGGACCAGAAACTTGGTGCGCTCGGTGATACAGCGCTCCAGATCCTCCGGCATCAGCTTAAAGCGGTCCTTCTCCTTGAGTTCCAGGATTACCGGAACGCCGTCCGCAAGCCGCACGCAGGGCTCGTAGGAGACATAACTCGGCTGCGGAATAATCACCTCATCGCCGGGGTTTAAGAGCGCGCGGCAGGCAAGGTCTATGCCCTCCGAGCCGCCGACCGTCACCGTGATCTCGCTGAGCGGATCGTAGGACACCGCAAAGCGGCGCTGAATGTAGCGCGCAATCTCCTCGCGGAGCTCGTTGAGACCCGCATTGCTCGTATAAAAGGTGCGTCCCCGCTCCAGAGAGTAAATACCCTCCTCTCGGATGGGCCAGGGCGTATCAAAGTCCGGCTCGCCGACACCGAGTGAAATGGCGCCTTCCATGGTGCGGACAATGTCAAAAAACTTCCGTATGCCCGAGGGCTGCAGGGCTACGGTCTTCTTCGCCAACACTTCATTGATGTCTCTCATGCCATGAACAACTGCCTTTCGTCTTCTTTTTTCCGAACCATCTCCGTGCCGTGATCCTTGTACTTCTTCAGTACGAAGTGAGTCGAAGTGCCCGTCACGGACTCAATCGGCGCAAGGCGCTCCGAGACAAAGAAGGCCACTTCCCGCATGGTCTTGCCCTCGAGGAGGACCATGAAATCGAAGGCACCGCTCATCAGATAGACCGAATCTACCTCGTTGTACTGGTAAATGCGCTCCGCAATGCGGTCGTAGCCCATACCGCGCTGCGGTGTGACCTTTACCTCAATGAGAGCCTCCACGCGCTCGTTGCTCGTGTTCTCCCAGTTGATCAGGGTGTGGTACCCGCGGATGATGTTTTCCTTTTCCATGTCGGCAATCTCATTCGCGACCGCCACCTCGCTCTCCCCGAGCAACATCGCGAGCTCATGAATATCTATGCGCGCATTCTTTTCCAGAACCGCAAGGATTTTTTCACGCATCTGTCTTCCTTTCTGTCTCAAACACTTCTGCTTCCAATTCGATGCCGCGCTCCGGGCGGTTGATGTACTCGCGCTCGGTCTTATCGACCACGCACTTATCAAGCCCGGGTACAAAGCGGCCGATGCAGGCTGCCGGTATGTCTTTTGCCCGAAGCGACCTTGCAAGGCTGTCGCCGCTCTCCGTCAAAAAGAGCAGAGCCTCCGTGTCCATGCGGTAGGGATTCTTGCCGAGCGCCTCCGAAAGCGCAACGGTCTCCGGTAAAAGCGGCACATCCCGCAGGCGGATTTCCAGGCCCGACTGCCGCCGGACCGCGGCCAGATAGAGCGCTGCCAGTATGCCGCCTCTCCCGTAGGGCAGGCAAAGCGACGCCCCGCAAGCGCTTTCCGCGATGCGACGGGCTTCTTCCCGGGCCTCCCGCTCGCGTTTGCAACGCAAAATCGCGGCTTCGGGCCTCAGAACTTTTGTTCTGTTTTTCACCCCGCATTCTTCCAAAAGGCGCTCCGTTTCTAGGTTTCCCGCGGAGAAAGCCGCGACAATTTCCGGATATGCCCGACTCAATGCAAGAAAGCGCTGAGGCCGGCCGCCGCCATACCGAGCACCATGGACAGGCAGAGAATCACCGAAACAATAATAGCCAACACACGACGACGTTTATCTTTCATCTTCCGATTCCTCGTTTCTGCGGTACTTACCGCTGAATTTTCATTTTACTATAGTCTCTCCGCCTGCCTTCCGCAAGAGAAAAGTCAGACAAAAATTTTGAGCTGCCGCCCGGTTTTCCCGTACTGGTAGTAGCGAACCCCGGCCGCATTCAACATGCGCTTGCTCGCGCGGACAGCCGCGGTATCGCCGTACTTGTCCTCGCCGTAAATCAAAGTCCGTATGCCGCACTGGATAATCGCCTTGGCGCACTCGTTGCAGGGGAAGAGCGTCACATAGAGCTTGCTCCCCTCGAGCGAGCCGCCGCGGTAATTCAGGATTGCATTTAACTCACTGTGCGTCGCATAAAAATACTTTGCCTGATAGGGGTCGTCCTGCTCGTGCTCCTTTCCCCAGGGGAATTCATCGTCCGAGCAGCCGCGTGGAAAACCGTTATAACCCATCGAGAGTATCTTGTTGTCATCGCTCACGATGCAGGCGCCCACCTGGGTATTCGGATCCTTCGAGCGGAGTGCCGAGAGGTAGGCAACCCCCATAAAGTACTCGTCCCAGCTGATATAGTCCTTGCGCTTCTCTGTCATTCGCTCTCCTCTCCGGCGTGCAGCCAATGATGTCCTGCCGCCTTGTTCATGCGATTCATGATGGCAAGCCCCACGCCGCTCTCCGGAAAGGCCTCGGCATAGATAAGTTTTACCCCCTGCGCGTCCATCTCGCGGAGCGCCGCAAAGAGGTTATGGGCAATCTCCTCTGGCTTCTCTCTCTGTCCGAGCGGAAAAACCGCATCCGCGCAATACGCGCCGGCTGTCTCGCTTGCCGCGAGCACACCGACCCTTTCGCCGCGTTCCTTTGCGTTTGCCGCCCTTTTGTTGACAAGACGTATAACAGCCTCCGGTGCGCCGTCGACCAGATACATCTCGGCCTGCGGGGCGTAGTGGCGGTACTTCATGCCGGGTGCCTTGGGGTGCATACCCGGGGCAAGCGGCTTTTTAAGCACAGGGTCCAGCTGCACTTTTCCCAGCACTTCTTCCAACATTTCAACTGTGATTGCCCCCGGGCGGAGCAAGGTCGGGACGCTGCCGCTCAAATCCACAATGGTAGACTCAAGCCCCACCGCAACCGCACCGCCGTCCAGTATCATATCGATTTTTCCGCCGAGATCCTCCGCAACGTGCCGCGCTTCGGTCGGACTGGGCCGTCCGGAAGTGTTCGCGGAGGGCGCCGCAATCGGCAGCCCCACAGCCTCAATGAGTGCCCGCGCATTCGCATCACCCGGCAGGCGCACGGCAACGGTATCCAGACCGCCGCTGGTCTCCCGCGGCACGCGCTCGCTCTTTTTGACAATCATGGTGAGCGGCCCCGGCCAGAAGGCCTCCGCAAGGCGATAGACCGCATCCGGGATTTCCGCCGCAAGCGGCTGTAATGCCTCCACGCGGGCAATGTGGACAATCAGCGGATTGTCGCTCGGTCGTCCCTTTGCCGCGTAGATTTTCGCCGCCGCCGCAGGGCTCAGCGCATCTCCGCCGAGCCCGTAGACCGTCTCCGTCGGGAAGGCGACCAAACCGCCGGCGCGCAGAATCCGGGCTGCTTCTTTGAGCGCGCGCTGCCGCTCTTCTTCCGTTCCCGTGAGCAGGCCGTATGCTGTCTCCATGCTTAGCGCCGTCCTTCCTGCTCTTTCAGCACGTGGCTTAAGCGCTTGTAGAGCACCACGGTCAGCAGCATATCGATGCCGCCCTTTAAGAAGTTTAGCGGAGCAACCGCGTAGAGCGCCATGGTCTCAACACTCACAATGCGCGGGTTCACCTTGCTTCCCATCTGCACAATGGTGTCGAGCGGCATGCCGTAGAGCGCCGCAAACTTCGGCAGCAGATAAACCGCATTGAAAAAGGAGCCGAAGATAGTCATACTGATCACGCCGAGCGCGCAGGCCACAAACGCCTGACGCTTTGTCTTCTTCTCGAGGTAAAAAATACCGGCCGGAAGCACCAGTGCGCAACCCACAGCAAAGTTTGCGAGTTCGCCGACAAAGGCAGTCGAGGTGGACTTAAACACGAGTTTCAGTAAAATTTTTACGAATTCCGCCATCACGCCCGCAACCGGACCGTAGGCAAAACTCAAAATTAAAATCGGGAGTTCCGAAAGATCGATCTTATAAAAGGGAGGTGCAAAGGGCACCGGCACCTCAAACATCATGAGCACAGCCGCCACCGCCGAAAAGAGGCCTATCATGGCGATTTTTCTCGTGTTGAGGATGCGCTCTCTCTGCTGCCGCCGCCGCTGAATGCGCTTCTCAATCACATAGGCGACAAAGAAGCAGAGGAACACAACCAGTAAGAACTCTCCGACAAAAATCAAATTTTCCGCAATCTTCTGTCCTAAATTTCCCGTCATTGCTTAATAATCTCCCATACATCGTCTGTTTCGAGTCCCAGGCGCCACACCGCGACACCCGCTATCGACTTACTCTTGATGACATCCATTCTGGTCTGCATGGACTTGGCGTCCTCCATCCAGATTAACTGCAGGCTGCCGTTGTTGGAACGCTGCCCGTAATTCTGGCCGAGAGTCTCGTCATAGTTAAGACCCACCTGATTCTTTTCGACCCATTCCTTTGCGCCCTTCATGCCGAGCGCCTCACTGCTCACCTTGCCGTTCTTATCCTCGGTCCAGAGCCGCGTGTAGAAGGGCACTGCTTGGATTAATTTCTCCGCGGGCACTTCCGCAAGACTCATATCGAGCCCCGTGGTCACAAAGCCGAGCGACGCCGTGCTGCCGGGCTCATCTCCCTTTGTGTGCTCATCGTAGCCCATGTTGATCACGTAGTCACAGAAAACCCCGAGTTCCTTTCTGTCGTAATAGAGGTTAAAACTCGCGGGATTCGGCACATCCACCGTCAGATACAGTTGCTTTTCATGGCAGGCCAGCGAGAGTTCTCGGATAAACTCGAGATACTGATCTATGGCCTCTTCTTTGATGAGCTCAAGGTCCACATTGATGCCGTCGTAACCGTAGAGATCCGCATCCGAAATCAGGGACTGAATCAGCTTTTCGCGCACCGAAGTCTTTTTCAGGAGCTCACCCGTTGTGACCGTCTTGTCAAAGTTATCGAGGAGGGCAAATACCTTGAGCCCCTTCTCATGCGCCTCTTCGACATAGGCGCGATCCGCGAAGTTCTGGTAATCTCCCTCATTGCCGCGGAGGGAAAACCATGTCGGCACAATGACATTCATCCCGCTCGCATTCTGTGCGAGCGTCCCGAGTCCCTTATTGGCCGCCTGGTTGGAGACCAGGTGGAAGCCGAGCAGCACCTTTTCACCGAGGGAAAGGCTCGGATACTCCTGTTTTGTGAAGTTACTTGTGTAGGGTACGGTTTCGGCCGCGCGCAGATTTTTAAGCTGCACATAGCCGGTAAAACCGCTCTCGGTCTTCACACGGGTCCAACGTGTCGTGTCGGTTGTCGCACCTTCGTGATCCGGAATCACGCGGAGCGCCTCGTTTTTCTTCACTTCGGTGACAATGCTGCCGCGCACGCTCGCTCTGCTTCTCAGCGCAAACTTATGCTTTGCCGCCCGCACTTCGTCGCTCTCCGGCGAGGGCGCAATGAAAATGCGCTTCACGCTGCCGTCGAGATAGCTCTCGACCCGAACATCCGTGAACTCGCGGAGCAAGGGCAGGGAGAGGTAGAGTTCCTGATCCTCCGTATAATAGAGCACCTTGCCCTCGGTATCTTTTTCCTCGGGCGTAAACTTCCGAACCCCCGTCGGTGCCGCATAGACTATGAGTTTTTCATCCCGATCCCAGTAGAAGCGCTGATTTATGGCGCTCTTAACAAGACTCAGGGGCAGATAGACACTGCCGTCCCGCATGACGGCCTTCTCCTTTTGGAGTTCATAGTCGTAAATTACCGCGACTTCATCTCCCGAAGCCCCGAAGAGCTCTGCCTCGCCGATGCGCACGCGGCTCGGCCCGAAGCGCAGGTACCAGATCGAAAAAATCAGCGCGCCGAGTAACAGGACAAGAAGGAGGGGTAAGAGAGGCAAGTTCCCGCCCCGTTTCCGGCTCCGCCTGCGGCTATCGCTCACACGCTTTACCGGCTCCGTCTCCTTCAACTTTTCTTTTTCTTCCAAGATAATCCTCCTCTTTGCGCAAAAGCGCACTTGCAATCTCATATAATTAATTAGGAAGAGAGCCAAAAATTATTCCGAAACAGTATATCATAAAACGAAGTGCTATGTGTTAAGACAAACAAAAAAGCGACAGCGCGCTCCGTGACAAGCGCACTGTCGCCGTGCTGCAAACTTGCAGGCTCGGCAGCACACAGAAATTGACCCATGCTCCGTGACATTGAGTCGGAATTGCGAATTCCGCGGGTTGCCGCCCTCTGCCGCGCGAGACGGATGGCTTAATTCGCGCGCACAAAAAGCGCCGGACAGCTCCGGATTCAAACTGCATTTTTCTGGAAATACACCGCGCGGATGCGCGCAGTGCGGCAGCAAGAACGCCGCCGTATGAGAAGTGAAACATCTGTCTTGGGGGACAAGATTCGAGACCATCCTCCTGTTCTCCATCCGAGTTCAGTATATCAACAGGACACATATTCTTCAATTGCCAAAGCAGCAATTCCGTTGTATTATGCATTAACAAAACAGAAGGAGGTGAAGTCCATGAAACTAGAACGCGTCAGCGAATACCAGATCAGCTGCACCCTGTCCGGTTTTGACTTGATTGAGCGCAACATGGAGCTCGGTGAGCTCGCCTACGGCAGCCAGAAAGCACGACAGCTTCTTCGGGAGATGATGCAACGGGCTTCCTCTGAATTAGGCTTTGAAGTCGATAACATGCCGCTCCGTGTGGAGTCCATACCGCTCTCGGACGACAGCATTCAGGTATTGATTACAAAAGTAGATGATCCGGAGGAATTGGATGCGCGTTTTTCGCGCTTTGTACCGCCGCTCGAGGGAGACTACGAAGAGCGGCACGGCATCGAGGATCTCTTACAGGAACTCGAGAATAAGGGGGCCGTTCCGCCTTATCCGCCGCCGTACGGCAGTGAGGATATGACGAACGAAAACAAAAGCACCGCGCCGGAGGCCCATATCCGCGGCTTCCGTTTCCCGAACCTCAACGCGGTCATTGCGGCCGCGCATGCAGTCCGCAGCACGCCCGAAATTGCGAGCGAGGCCCTCTACCGGGATCCGAAGAGCGGTAGCTATATTCTGACCGTCAAGGCCGAAACCGAGACGCCCGCACTCTTTGCGGCGCTCTGTAACCGTCTGAGCGAATACGCCGAGCCGCTTTTCTTAACGACCGGCCGCGCCGCTTACTTTGCGGAGCACTATCGCACCGTCCTCTCAAAGGATGTGCTGAATTCGCTTGCGAAGCTCTGATAGACAGGTTTAAGTATTGTTAGTTAAGCACAACAAATAGTTCATCGTGTACCCCCAAAAGTGCAAGTTTCACAGTGTTACGCGCTTGAATTTAGCCCTTGTTTCGTTTAAGATATGGGAAACAGCAAAGATGCTGTCGTCTTAGATGAATCAAGGAGGAAATAATTATGGCACGCAGAATTTCTGATGCTTGCGTCAGCTGTGGCAGCTGCGCCGGTGAATGTCCCGTCGGTGTGATCTCCCAGGGAGACACCCAGTATGTGATCGACGAGGCTGGTTGCATTGATTGCGGTGCTTGCGAGGCAGTATGTCCTGTCGGCGCAATCGCTGAGGCTTAAATCACAGTTAAAAAGCTCCGGGCTTATGCCCGGAGCTTTTTGCATCTACGTTGCCGCATAGGACGAATTTTCTCTGCCTACCTCTTCCTTGCAACAGTATGTTTGGAAACGCCCGTTCTTACCAATGCTTCGGAAAGAGCGGGCGTTTTTAGAATTCGCGACTCAGCGCGCCATATTGACAAAGCGCGTGGTATCCGGTTTCCAGACCAGGCTCACCGTGCCGATGGGGCCGTTACGCTGTTTTGCGATGATGACCTCGGCCTCGTTCGGGTGTTCCGTGTCCTTGTTGTAGTAGTCGTCGCGGTACAGGAACATAACCACGTCCGCGTCCTGCTCGATGGCGCCGGACTCTCGGAGGTCCGAGAGCATGGGTCTGTGGTCCGGGCGCTGCTCCACCGCGCGGGAGAGCTGCGAGAGCGCCACGACAGGTGCCTGTAACTCGCGGGCCAGAGCCTTTAAGTTGCGGGAGATGTCGGAAATTTCCTGCTGGCGGTTCTCGCCCGACTTTCCGCTGCCGCTCATGAGCTGCAGGTAGTCGATGATCACGAGATCCACTCCGTGCTCCAACTTCTGCTTGCGGCACTTACTCCGAAGCTCGCCTATGCCTATGCCCGCCGTGTCATCGATTACCAGATTCTTGCTCTCGGCGATGCGCGCGGCCGCCTCAATGATATTGCCGAAATCACTGCTCGAGAGATCGCCGTTACGCATTTTCTGCGCGTCGACGCCGGATTCCATCGAGAGAATACGGTTGACCAGCTGCTCCTTGCTCATCTCGAGCGAGAATATCATGCAGGAGAGTCCGTTTCGCACCGCCGCGTGCTCCACGATATTCAGGACGAAGGCTGTCTTACCCATGGAGGGACGCGCCGCAATCAGCACGAGGTCGGAGGGCTGGAGACCGCTTAACTTCCGGTCAAGGTCTATAAAGCCGGTCGAAATGCCGGTCACCTCCGCGCCGTTCTGATAGGCGGTCTGAATCCGATTGATGACATTCAGCGTAATTTCTTCAATCGGCGTAAACTCGGCCGCGCTGCGCTGTTGGAGGATGCGAAACATCTTGTCCTCGGTCTCCTGCAGGAGATCTTCCACTTCCTGACTGTCCGCATAGCAGCTGTTCGCAATTTCCTCGCTGGCCTGAATCAGCTTCCGCTTGACCGCCTTGGCACGCACTATCTTTGCGTATTCCCGGATATTGGCGGCGGTCGCCTCGCTCTGCGCAATCTCGCGCAAAAAATCGAGGCTCTGCACATCCGGCGGCACTTCCTTGGTCTTCAGTTTTTCCTGCACCGTCAAAATATCGACGGGCTTGCCCTCATTGAAGAGTTCCGCCATGCAGGCAAAGACCGTGCCGTAGGGACGGGAATAAAAATCCGCCGCGCTGCAGTGTTCCAGCGCGACGGCAAGACTTCCCTGGTCCACGAAAACCGCACCGAGGATGGAGCGCTCTCCCTCCTCGCTGTGCGGCATCACGCGCTTTAGGACATTTTGGACATCGTCGGTCATTTCTCTTCCGCCACAGTGACCTTGAGCTTCGCCTGTACCTCGCGGTGCAACTTGACCACGGTCTCATAGCTTCCGAAGTTCTTCAGCGGCTCCGCGAGCGCAATCTTCTTCTTGTCGAGCTCCAGGCCGAGCTGCTCCTTCACTGCCTCCGCGAGTTCCTTGGTCGAAACGGAACCGTAGGTCTTTCCGTTCTCGCCGCCCTTGATGTACACGGTCACAGCGCCCGCCTCAATCTTTGCCGCGAGAGCCTTTGCCTCCGCGAGCTGCTCCGCGGCAATCTTTGCCTCATTCGCCTTCTTTAATTTCAGGCTGTTCAAATTCTCCGCCGTTGCCGCTGCGCCGAGCTTCTTCGGCAGCAGAAAGTTTCTTGCGTAACCCTCAGAGACCTCCACCAAATCACCGGCCTTGCCGAGCGACTTCACATCCTGCAGTAAAACAACCTTCATTAGATTTCTCCTTTCAAAAGCATCTCATCGATGACCTGTTTGACTTGATTCATCGCTTCTTCTTGGGTCATATTGGCAAGCTGCGCGCCGGCTATGGTTCTGTGACCGCCGCCGCCGAGCTTCTCCATCATGACCTGCACATTGACCTCGTCGATGGCGCGCGCCGAGAGGAACACCTTCTCGCGGAAGGTGGTCGCCACAATACTCGCCTTCACGCCAATCACGTCGAGCAGGTCGTTTGCCGCCTGTGCGCCGACCACGGTCGGGCTTTCCAGCCCCTCCGAATCGCAGAAGCTCAGCGCAAAGTGCTCGCGGTAAATCTCCGCATTGTGAATGGCTTCGCTCTTCGCGCGGTAGTCATCCAGCTTCTCACGGAACAACTTGCGCACCCGCGTCACATCGGCGCCGTTACGCCGAAGGAAGGCCGCCGCCTCAAAGGTGCGCACACCGGTCTGGTTCTGGAAATTGTGCGTGTCGATTACAATGCCGGCGTACATGGCATCCGCCTCGACCGCCCGTATCTTGACCTCATCCGAAATATACTGCACCACCTCCGCGACCATCTCGCAGGCGCTGGAGGCATAGGTTTCGACATAGGAGAGCTGGGCATTCCGAATGGAATCCTGGCTCTGTCTGTGATGATCCAGCACCACAATGGTCTTTGCGGCATCCAAAAGCCTCGGACCCTCGACCATGGAAGGACGGTTTGTATCCACGACCACAAGGACGGTGCCTTCATCGAGTAGCTGCAGGGCCTTTTCCTCGGGAATAAACATATCCTCCGGGTAGTCGCCGTTTTGGAAGCGCGCCAACATGGGTCGTATTGCATTGTTGACTGCGGAAGAGACAATGTGCGCCTCTTTCCCCATTGTCGACGCAATGCGCCATATACCGACCGCCGCACCGAGAGAGTCAATGTCCATGAGCTTGTGGCCCATAATTAAGAGTCTGTCTTTATTCTCGATGAGTTCGCGGAAGGCATGGGCTTTGACGCGTGCCTTGACGCGGGTGGTCTTCTCCTTCGAGTTCGTCTTGCCGCCGAAGTAGTGAATGTTCTCGCCGTCTTTCACCACGGCCTGATCGCCGCCGCGTCCCAGCGCCATATCGATGGCCTGGCGCGCAAAGTCATAGCACTGCGCGTAGGTTGCGCCGCCGTCGCCGATGCCGATGGAGAGCGTGATGCGCATCTCGTTGCCGATGTTCACGGTCTTAACCTGTTCCAGAATGTCAAACTGGGTTTCGCAGAGCTCCATGAGATAGCGCCGCTCGATCACGAAGAAATACTTGTCTTTCTCGAGCTTCTTCATGATGGCCTGCATGCCGTCAAAGTAGCGGACAATCTTCCGGTCTATCATGGCCGTGAGCAGAGGCCTACGCACGTCGTCGACACTCACCATGGCCTCCTCGTAGTTGTCGAGGTACAAAAGTCCCGCCGTGAGACGCCGGCTCTCCTCCTCTTCGCGGAGTTTTAAGAGTGCGGTCTCATCGTAGAAATAGAGTGCAAAGACCTTATCATTGCCGAGTTTCTCCCGCACCAGACGCACGCGGAGCCGAAGTTCTCCGAGACTCAGATGATAATCCGCGCTCTCCGTAATTTTCGCAAGTTCTTCCGGATTGAGTTCCGGAAACAGCTCATCCAGTCGGCGGGGATTTTTATGTTGTGCCGCGAGCAAAGCCGTCATCGCCGTGTTCTGATACGAAAACGCACCGCTGCGATCCAGAAGCGCATAGCAGAGGTCCAGATTTTCGGCAAGTCGCGCCTGCATGCTGTCCGTTGCCGCGGAAAAACCGATCATCGCGCGGTATATCTCCGCGCCGGAGACGGCATAAAGCCTAAGGCAAATACCGCCGCAAATCAGGGCCAGGAGAAATACCAGCAGGCCGGTCTCCCAGTTTGCGACGCAAATCAGAACCGCCATCAGTATGGAAAGCACGGCGGGAAATATGGGCCATCTGAGATAATTCCGCAATTTTTCCTGCGCTTTTCTTTCCTCTTTCATCCCTCCTCCTTTCATATAAATGCAGATATGTAGCTACGATTATAGCATAGGAAAGCCATGCCGTCATTCCGGCATTTTGCGCTTCTATACAAGGAACAGGGGCTGTGCTATAGTAAACGTATGTCAAAAAACAATGAAAAAACCAATGTTTGCCGTCTTTTAGACGGCAAAAAGCTCGCGTATGTCGAACATACTTACCCACCGGAGGAGGCTGTCAGCGCTGAGGAGGTCGCCGCATATCTCGGCCAAAATCCGGCGCAGGTGTTTAAAACGCTGGTCACCGTCGGAAAATCCGGTCAGCACTATGTCTTCGTCATTCCGGGCCCCGCTTCACTCTCCCTAAAAAGTGCCGCCAAGGCAGTCGGCGAAAAATCCGTCGCCATGCTTCCGCAACGGGAACTGCTCCCGCTCACGGGCTATGTGCACGGCGGTTGCTCGCCGATCGGAATGAAAAAGTTTTTCCCGACGGTCGTCGATGAGAGCGCAGAGAAGTTCGAACACATCATCCTCTCTGCCGGAAAGCGCGGCTATCAGGTGGAACTCAGCACCGAGGTGCTCGGCAAAATGATACGCTTTTCGTATGCCGCACTCACGGAGTGAGCGCACAGAGAGGTAAACACATGGCACTTAAGTCACGAAAACGTAAGAAGAAAGCCCATATTGTAGTCCGTGTCCTAAAGAGTATCCTGCTCGGCATCATGATACTCATCTTCGCTGCGGTCGGCTTTGTCTTCTTCAAGGTCTTCCCGGATCTCCAGTCCATTCAGCAACACGCCTATGAGACCTATCAGCACATGTCCGAGGACGATTTCCGCCTCGTGACCGACACGGAGATTTTCGATAAGGACGACAAGCAGATCGGCGTTATCAGTTCCGGGCATCGCTATGTCTATGTGAACACCGACGACATCAGCCCCTGGATTAAAAAGGCCTACATTGCCCAAGAGGACAGGCGCTTCTACTCCCATCACGGTTGGGACTGGATGGCCATACTCCGCGCCGGCGTCTCCTATGTGAAACACCGCCGCGTGACCCAGGGCGGCTCCACCATCACCCAGCAGGTCATCAAGAACACCTATCTCACGCAGGAGCGCTCGCTCAAGCGTAAGATTACCGAGATTTTGCTTGCGCCGCAGCTTGAAAAAAAGTTCGGCAAAGAGAAAATCATGGAGTTCTACTGTAACGGTAACTACTACGCCCACGGCTGTTACGGCGTGGAGGCCGCGAGCCGCTACTACTTTGACAAGAGCGCAAAGGATTTGGAGCCCTGGGAGGCCGCGGTCCTTGTGGGCATCAGCAACCGCCCCGCGAGTTATGAGCCGATTAACCACCCGAAAAACGCGCTCCGCAAGCGAAACGAGGTCCTGAACAGTCTCTATAAGCAGGGCGAAATCACCGCGGAAGAGCTCAAGGAATATCAGGATAAGCCGCTTGAAATCGCACCGCAGACTGTCACGGCGGCATCCACCGAGAACTACCAGACCAGCTACGCCATCTACTGTACGGCGCTGCAACTCATGAAGAACGACGGCTTCAAGTTCAAGTACACCTTCAAGAACAAAGAGGAGTATGAGAAATATCAGGCCGAGTACCGCGAGCTCTACGGGGATAAGAGCGAGAAAATTCGCGCCGGCGGTTATAAGATTTACACGACCATAGACTCCGATATTCAGCGCAAGCTCCAGAAGCGTATTGACGACACGCTCGATGACCGCTCCGACGAGAAACAGGAGAACGGCAAGTACGCGCTGCAGGGTGCCGGTGTCATCATCGACAACACAAGCAATGCCGTAGTCGCAATTGTCGGCGGTCGCGGCACGGACGATGCCTATAACCGCGGCTTCCTTGCGCGCCGTCAGCCGGGCTCCACGATTAAACCCCTCCTGGACTACGCGCCCGCCTTTGAGACCGGATACTTCTATCCCTCCTATGTCATTGAAGACCGCGAGTTTGCCGGCGGCCCGAAGAATTCCGGCGGCAGCTACCACGGCTCCGTCACGCTGCGCGAGGCGCTGAACCGCTCGCTCAATACCGTAGCTTGGCAGCTGCTCCAGAAGATTGATGTAAAAACCGGTCTCGCCTACCTCGGCAAGATGGAGTTCTCCTCCCTCACCTGGCAGGACAGCACCGCAGCCGCGGTCTCGATCGGCGGCTTCACCTACGGCACCCGCGTGGTCGATATGGCCAAGGGCTTTTCGACCCTCGCGAATATGGGTGTCTACGACGATAAAACCTGCCTTCGCTCCGTGATTTACGAGCGCACCGAGCAGGAGGTCATTCCGATTACGACCAGACAGACTCAGGTCTATACCGAGGGCACGGCCTACATGATTACGGATATCTTAAAGGGCACCATGGATAAGTCCTACGGCACCGGCCGCGGCCTCGACATTGACGGGCAACAGGCAGCCGGTAAGACCGGTACCGCAAACGACTCGAAGGACACCTGGTTCTGCGGCTACACCCGCTACTACACCGCTGCGGTCTGGGTCGGCTATGATACACCGCGCGCCATGCCCGGCATCTACGGCGCGACCGTGTCCGGAAAAATCTGGAAGAATGTCATGACAGACATCCACAGCGATCTGCCGGAAAAAGACTGGGTTCGCCCGGATACCGTGGAACTTGCCTACTTCAAGAGTTCTACCGGCGAGCGCGTGGACTACAACACCGGCGAGAAGGACCTCTTTAACACTGCGATTGACAGCAGCGCGCGGAGCGCCTATGAGAATGCACACGGCACCTCCGTGGCGGACCCGAACGCAAACCGCATGGTTGAGGACGATGAGCTCCCGAGCGAGACCAGCTCCGTGGAAGAGAGTACGGAAGTGATCGAGAGTCTTGAAAACGACGAGACCTCCGCCCACGTCACGGCGGCAACCGGCGTGACCGGTGTAAACGGCGGCCCGGGGGTAAATCCCCGCGAATATACGCGCGAGCATACCCGCGAAACCACGACGGCAAGCGAAAGCTCCCCGCAGGAGACGACCGCGCGCCGCACGCGCGCAGAGACCACGGTCGCGGAACCGATGACCACAGTCGCTGCGCCGAACGCCAACGCAAACGGCCCCGGCGGACAGCTTCACACTTCCGCGGTCGAGACCAAGGGCCCCGGTGCCGGTCTGGACAGCCCGGGCAGCGACGGCCAGGTAATTCCCCGCCCGGGTGTGCACTGACGGCTTGCACCGTCGAATAGACATCGAATAGAAATAAAAAAATCCCTGCTCTGCCGATTGCGGCAAAGCAGGGATTTTTGTGTATGATCTTTTGTTTTCCGGCGCTGTCGCTGCGAGCGTGCGCACCGTAAGCACAGGAAAAGCAACTTTATGTAAACTTAAGCTTCCGCTTTCGGCGTATTGCTTTTTCCCTTGTCTGCTTCTCCCGCAGCTTCAAGGGATACAGGCTCTTCGCTCTCCTTTGCCGCCTGTGCTTCGGCCAGCGCAGCTTCGATTTCTACCGGCACAGGAACGGGCTCAGGCTCTCTGCCGTAAATCTCCGTGAGCATGCGGCAATGCCGGATTAAGTGCTCGGTAAAACCGCCCTTTGGCATGCGCCACTGCCAATTTCCGCCCGCCACACTCGGCACGTTGATGCGCGCCTCGTTGCCGCAACCGAGGTAATCCCACATCGGGATAACGACCGTGTCCGCCACACTCGCAAGCACGGTGCGAATGCAGTCCCTGTAGAGATCGCTCTCGGGCGTGTGCTCCGAGCCCTGATAGCGCAGCATGCGAAGACGCACCGCCTCGTTCTGATTGCGTATCCAACCCATGAGCGGCTCGTTGTCGTGTGTTCCCGTGTAGGCGACACAGTTTCGCTCATAGCGGTGCGGCAGATAGAGATTTTGATTATCGGAGTCATAGGCAAATTCCAGCACCTTCATGGGCGGGAAGCCACTCTCCTTCACCATTTGAATGACGCTCTCCGTCATGAAACCCAGGTCCTCGGCTATGATGGGCAAGGGCTTACCGAGCTTCTCTGCGATTGCCTTGAAGAGCGCGACACCGGGACCCGGTTTCCAACTTCCTTCCTTGGCAGGCTTACCCGCCGGAATCGCAAAGTACTCGTCGAAGCCGCGGAAGTGATCCATGCGAATACAGTCGTAAATCGAGAGGCTGTACTCCATGCGCCGCGCCCACCAGGCATAGCCGCTTCTCTTGTGATAGTCCCAGTCATAGAGCGGATTTCCCCAGAGCTGTCCGTCCGGCGAGAAATAATCCGGCGGACAACCCGCCACCGCTTCCGGCTTGCCTTCTTCATCGAGCTGAAAGAGCTCGGGATGCGCCCAGGCATCCGCAGAGTCCGGGGCCACATAAATCGGGAGATCTCCGATTATCGTTATGCCGTGGGCTAGCGCATACTCTTTTAAACGGCTCCACTGTTCGTGGAACAAAACCTGCGTCCAGACGTAATAGTCTATCTCCGCCTCGTGGCTCGCCGCAAAGGCGCGGAGCGCCTCGCTGTCTCGTTCCTTAAGGGGGGCCTCCCACTCGAGATAGCTCTTACCGCCCTGGGAGTCTTTGACGGCGCGGTAGAGGCAGTATTCTCCGGTCTCCGGGTGCAGAGCAGCCACCGCCGCCTGATACGTTGCTCTGTCCTTGGTGCGACGCACGGCATCTTCACCCACACTTTCGCTTCCGTTCAAGCTCTCACGAAAACGTCGGTGCGCAAGGCGCAGCAGCTTCTCACGCGACTCGTAGATATGACCGTAGTCTATTTTACCCTCGTCACCGCAGTGACGCTCGCCGGAAAGTTCCTCCTCGGTAAGCAGACCCAGCGCTTTGAGTTCCTCCAAATCGATAAAATACGGATTACCCGCAAAACTGGAGAAGGACTGATAGGGCGAATCGCCGTATCCGGTGGGCCCGAGCGGCAAAATCTGCCAATAGCTCTGTCCCGCCTCCTTCAGGCAGTCAATCCATCGGTAGGCTTCGATTGAGAAGGAACCGATTCCAAAGTCGCCCGGAAGACTGAATACCGGGAGCAAAATTCCGGCTGCACGTTTCATTTCTTAGTTCTCCATTCCCATTGCGCGGTCAATCCGCTTCTTCGCTGCGCCCGCGACATCCGCAGCCTTTTCGGCAACGCCCGCGGCCTTTCTGCCGGCCGCATCCTTTGCTTTACCCGCCGCATTTTTTGCTTTCCCCGCAACGTCAGCGGCTTTTCCGGCGACCCCTGCCGCCTTTTTTCCGGCAGCATCCGCCGCCTTCTCAAGAAGGCTCTCCGGCTTCTGCTTTTCCTTGGTCTCGCCGGTCTTTTCCGCTTCCGCACGCGGCGTCACTTTCTTCTCCGGCTCCCGCTTCTTGCAGGCAAAGAAGAGTGCGCTGTACGCGGGCAAACGAATGCCTATGCCTAAGTCCTTGTCATCGACCTCCATCGCGCGAGCCGGCAGCGCGCGCGGGTTCAAAAGTCCGCTGCCGCCGAAGCGCTCCTCGTCGGTCGTGAATATCTCCTTATAGCTGCCCGCATAGGGGACACCCAGATTAAAGCGCGGATAGCTCGTGCCCGAGAAGTTAACCGCAACCAGAAGATCCTCGGAAGCCGCGCGCCGAAGGAACACCACCACGTTCTCCTCGTAGGAGTGGCAGTTTAAGAAGGTAAAGCCCTCGGTGTCTCCATCTCCCTCGTAGAGCGCCGGATGCTCCAAATAAAACGCATTCAGCGCTTCGGAGCAGGCCGCGAGTTCCCGGTGCGAGGGGAAGTCAAGCAGCGAGAAGTCCAGTTCGCCGCCGAGCTGTAAGGGCTCAAGCATGCCGAATTCCTGACCGGCAAAGAGTAACTTCTTACCGGGATGCGCCGTCACGAAGCCGAAGAAGGCGCGAAGCAGCGCAATTCTCTCCTCAAACGGCAGATAGCCAAGCCGTCCCATGAGGGTGGGCTGCCGCTCGGAGAGCGCCGTGTGCGAGAGCGGCAGTACATACTGCTCCGAGTACTGGTAGAGCTGTGCATAGGAGAGCTCACCGTAGCGCTCGCTCTTTCCCGCCTCGTCCGCGCCGAGGTAAGAGAGCATACCGTCCGCAAAGCCTTGATTACAGCGGAAATCAAAGCCGAGGCCGTCGTTCTTGACCGGCTCTGTGGTGCGCGGCCACTCGGCACTGCCGTCCGCGATTAACAGGAAGCCCGGCAGCTTTTTATGCGCCATCAAGCTCAGACGGCGCAGGAAGGACGCACCGTCCAGGTTCTCGCCGCCGCCGTAGCAGTTTCGATTCTCGTTTGCCCGATACCAGAGCGCCGAGGCCATATCGATTACACGGACGCCGTCAATGTGAAATTCGTTTGCGAGGTAGCAGAGATTCGAGAAGAGGAAGGACTGCACCTCCGCACGCCCGAAGCGGAACACCGCCGTGTCTCCGCTGCCGTTCTCTTCGTAGAGTGTGCTTCCGTCAAAATAGTCGAGGCCCGCTTCTTCCCGCGGGAAGCGTACACAGCTCCAGTCCATGAGTACGCCGATGCCGGCACTGTGCAGCGCATTGACAAGCTTACGGAAGCCCGCGGCCGCGCCGAGCTTGGTGCTGAGCGTGAAATACGCGCTCGTCAAATAGCCGAGAGACGCCTCCTCCCGGGTCGCGAGCAGCGGCATGAGCAGCACATGTGTGTAGTGCATCTTGCCGAGGTAAGCGGGCAGGGTCTCCGCGAGTTCCTCATAGGAAGCGCCCGCCGCAAAGCTTGCAAGATTCAGTTCATAGATGTTGATGGCCTGCTCACCGGGGCGCTTCCCATAGCGCAGGGCGCGCTCTTCCAAGTAGGCCTCATCCTCCCAGGCGAAGGTGGCTTCCGCTGCCGCCACCGCGGAAGCACTGCCGCCCTCCGCCTCGACCGCGCGCGCATAGGGATCCGCACGGAGCAAAATTTCCCGCGCATAGGTCTTAATCTCATACTTATAGAGTGCACCTGCCTCCACGCCCGGCAGGAAAATCGCAAAAATACCGCTGTCGCCCATGCGGCGCAGCTCATGCACTCTGCCGTCCCAGTTATTGAAGTCGCCGACTACGGAGACACGCATCGCATTCGGCGCAAAGACCGCGAAGCGGGTGCCGGAAACGCCGCCCATCTTCTTCTCGTGTGCGCCCAAAAAGCTCTGCGCCACCGTGCTCTCACCGGCCTTATATTTCCGGAGTTCTCCCTCCGGAAGTTCCGGCAGAAAGCGGTAAGGATCTTCACACTCGAGCTCGCTTCCGTCCTCTTCCGTGAGCACAAAGCGATAGCGAGGCGCTTCCTTTTCCCCAGGAATCAGACAGGCAAAAAAGCCGCTCTCATCAACCTGTTCCATGGGAAGCTTGGTCTTTCCGTATACCAGTGCCGCACTCTTCCTTTCCGGAAAAAATGCCTGCACGAGTATTCCCTTGTCTGTCTTATGCGGTCCCAAAATGGCATGCGGGTCTCCGGACTCCGAGTAAACAATCTCCTCGACCGCTGCCCAGTCCATTACCTCGTAAAGCTCTCTTTCCATGCAGCTTCCTCCTGCTTGTCATTGATGTCCTTAGTTTATCACAGCAATGCCTGCTTTTGCCACTGCGCGGCAGCCGGAAATGAATATTCCTTGCACTCTCCGCCTTCTATAGACTATACTGTTCCCTGTTATAAGCAAATGAAATCGGAGGTGAGTCAGATGGCAAGATTCAGACGAAAGAAACAAGAGAATAATGCGCTCCGTGAACTGTTAAGCTGGGTTCAGATTATTGTGGTCGCGGCAGTCATCGCCTTTATCCTCAATAACTTTTTGATTGCAAACTCCCGGGTTCCCACGGGTTCCATGGAAAATACCATCATGGCAGGCGATCGTGTCATAGGCTCCCGCCTCTCCTACCGCTTCGGCGAACCGCAGCGCGGCGATGTGATCATCTTCCGCTGGCCGGACGATGAAAAGGTGCTCTTCGTGAAGCGCATCATCGGCATGCCTGGCGACAAGGTCACCGTGCGAGACGGCATGGTCTATCTGAACGATTCCGAAACCCCGCTTGAAGAGAGCTATATCAAGGAACCCATGGTCGCGGAATCTCCGAAGAGCTTCACCGTTCCGGAAGGCGCCTACTTCTGCATGGGCGATAATCGCAACGAGTCCATGGATGCGCGCTACTGGAAGAATCCCTATGTCTATAAAAACAAAATACTTGCGAAAGTTCTGTTCCGCTACTGGCCGGGAATCAAGGGCATACACTAAAGCACACGCAAACTGCGACGGCATCGACCGGTGTCGCCGCAGTTTTTGTTTTTGAAAGGAGTTTCCCATGTCGAATTCCAAACAGACAAACAACGAAACAAAGAAGCCGCGCCCCGAATGGTTGGACTGGCTGCAGATTATAGTCATTGCGGCGGTTCTCGCCTTTGTGCTGAACAACTTTGTCGTTGCCAACGCGCGCGTGCCCACCGGTTCCATGATTACGACCATCATGCCGGGCGATCGCGTGATCGGCTCCCGCCTCGCCTATCGCTTCGAAGCGCCGAAGCGCGGCGACATCATCATCTTCCACGCCCCGGATGAGCCGGAGACCCTATATGTAAAGCGCATCATCGGCATGCCGGGCGACAAGGTCACGATTCGGGACGGTCAGGTCTACTTAAACGACTCCGAGACCCCGCTCGAAGAGAACTATATCCGAGAGCCCATGAAGCCCGCGGCGTTGCAGGAGTTTCAGGTGCCCGAAGGCGCTTATTTCTGTATGGGCGACAACCGAAACGGCTCGGTGGACGCGCGCTATTGGACAAATCACTATGTCTACATTGATAAGATTGTCGCAAAGGTCCTGTTCCGCTACTGGCCCGGTATCAAAGCCCTCAAGTAAACAGGGCGAAGAAGCAAAGAAAGAGACACAGTCCCCGGGGACTGCGTCTCTTTTTATGTGCTTCGTGTTTTGATGCTCTATCGTTTGCACCTTCCCCCTTGCGCTTTGGAGTTACAAGGCTTTTCTCTGCCTACATTTTCCTTGAAACAGTATGTTCGGAGAAAAATGTCATGATGCATATCTGCTGCCTTGCTTGCAATCTGTCTTGTATTGTAATGCCAACGGCGACGCGCGTAGGGCACTTTCCGAATCGTCCGTTTCTAAGCATCATTGCTTTCGCCGCCGCGCGTCCACCATGCCGCCTTTGCAAAATTATATCAACCTTACGTTGCGAAATCCGACTATGTCTCTTTCGCGCTTTTGATAGTCCTCACGGATACGCGCGCCCCAGTCCCGGTCAAGGGCCGATTTCTCTCTGAGCGTGAGTATGGCCTCTCCCACCGTTTCATAATTCAGCGCAATGCCCGCGCGGTCGCAGTGAAAGCGAACCGCCCGGTCCGCATCGATGCCGAAGCGGCTTGCCGCCGCCACCGCATCCATGTTTGCGCCGAGAAAGAGAAACTCCCAGCCGTACTTTTCCTTCTGTCCTTCAATGAGCCTCCTGAGCTCCCCATAGCTGTAACGACGACTCGCATTTTCCTGCCCGTCCGTGGTAATTACAAAAAGGGTGTGCGCCGGTCTCTCATCCTCGCTTGCCCTACGGTGCAGCTCACCGATGTGCCGTATTGCACCGCCGATTGCATCGAGCAGCGCGGTGCTACCGCCGACACGGTAGTCTTGAAGGCTGAGGGGCTCCACCTGCCGGATGTCCGCACGGTCATGCAGTACCTCGGTCTCGTTGCTGAATAAGAGGGTCGAGAGGAGTGCCTCGCCCTCCGCTTTTTTCTGCCGTTCCAGCATGGCATTGAAGCCCCCTATGGTATCCGTTTCCAAGCCTCCCATAGAGCCGCTGCGATCCAGAATAAATACGATTTCGGTTAAATTATCTTTCATTGCGCTTCCCTCCCGCTGTTTTCCTTTGACTGCTCTGTTACACGGAAACCGTTGCGTCCACCAACGCAACCCCTATGCCATATGCTTGTTTCACAGAGCCGATACACTTGTTTCACTGACAAAGAGAGCATAGCGCTAATGAGCGCGGGAAGGGTCGCCTCGCAGGCGACATTTCGTTCGGCGTTCTCACGCCCCGATCGGATTCTCATCAAAGGCAAAGAGCGCCTCGTTGATTTCAAAGACATTGTACTTGCCCCGCGCGACAAAGTACGCAACGATTAAATCAAACTTGCTCGCGGGTGAGAGGGCAAAGCCGGCCTTTTCGAGGAGTTCTTCCAGTTCCGAAAGCGGCAGTTCCAGTGCGAGCGCAAAGGCAATGGCTGTGGTCTTCGAGGGCTGATAGCGCTTATCGGAGCGTATCTTCGAAAAGAGCTTCCGGTCTATGTTTGCCTTTTTATAGCACTGCGCATCCGTCATACCGGATTCGTCGATTTTCCGGAGCAGCATTTCCGAAAAACTCTCGCCGAGCCGCTGCAAAGTCTCTTCGAGCGAAGTTTCTAAGACAGCTTTGGTTTCACAGAGTTTTGCCTCATGCAGCCGCTCCCGCTCGAAACGCCGCGCGGCAGTCTCCGTATGTGCATCCACATAGCGCTCGTCGATATAGACTTGAATCTCCGAGAAGCGCTCCGCGCCGATCTCATAGGACGCCCGGTCAAAGATGACCAGGTGGACCGTGAGCTCCGCAGTCTCGAGAAAGGCGGCAATCGTATCGACCGCGACGCGAAGCGCCTCCGCCTTCGGGTAGCCGTATATCCCGGCGGAAATCAGCGGGAAGGCAACCGTCTCGCACTGATACTCCGTTGCTAATTTCAGGGATTCAAGGTAACAGGAACGCAGTTTTTCCTCTTCCCCCTGCGCTCCGCCCTGCCAGCGCGGCCCGACCGCGTGAATCACATACTTACAGGGAAGCCGGTAGCCCGCGGTAATCTTTGCCTGCCCCGTCTCGCAGCCGTGTAAGTTCTTACAAGCCTGAAGGAGCTCCGGCCCCGCCGCGCGGTGGATGCAGCCGTCCACCCCGCCCCCGCCGAGGAGGGAACTGTTTGCTGCATTCACAATGGCATCCACCCGCATCTTCGTGATATCGTTTCTAACCAAGTGTAAGGGCATAAGCCACCTCCGATCCAAGCATCTTTTCTAACAGCATGCCCGTTTTTCGTAGGATTTGCAAGTCTTGCTTCCGAAGCCTCTTCGGCGACTTGGCGAGATTTCGTTCGGCGTTTTGGCTGAATTTCATTCGGCGTTTTGGCGGAATTTCGTTCGGCGACTTGGCGCGTTTTCGTTCGGCGTTTTGGCGGAATTTCGTTCGGCGTTTTGGCGAAAGAAAAGAGGTACCGTCTCGGTACCTCTTTTCTTTGCAAGTTCTGTTTCAATTGCGACCGGCGGCCCGCTTTAGTTTCTCGACTGTGCTCACGCTGTTTCGAAGAAGCAGATCCGCGAGCACCAGATTCACCATGGACTCGACCACGACCGCAGCCCGCGGCATGATGGTCGGATCGTGCCGCCCCTGAATTTCAATCGTGACCGGCTCGCCGTTTTTGTTTACGGTCTCCTGCGGAGAGCCGATGGAGGGCGTCGCCTTCACGGCTGCCCGAAGCAGGATATCGCTGCCGTCCGAAATGCCGCCGAGCATACCGCCCGCGTGATTACTCTTTTTTTCGATTCCATCCTCACCCGGGCAGAAGGCGTCGTTATCTTCGCTGCCGCGTTTGGTGCTCACCCCGAAGCCGTCGCCGAACTCAACGCCCTTCACCGCGCCTATACTCATGACAGCCTTCGCGAGCTCCGCGTCAAGTTTATCAAAGACCGGCTCACCGAGCCCCGGGAACATACCGGTGACGCGGCAACTCACCGTGCCGCCGAGCGAATCTCTGTCTTGCATCACTTCTTTTAAGTAGGCAGCCGCCCGCGCCGCGGCTTCCGAATCCGGCATGCCGAGCGGATTTTCCGCACAGGACAAAGGCTCAAAGCGCTCTGCCTCGATTTCGCCGACCGCGCTCACATAGGCAAAGGCGCGAATGCCGAACTCCGCGAGGAGCTTTGCCGCAATTGCGCCGCCGATTACCCGGCCTATGGTCTCCCGCCCCGAGCTTCTGCCGCCGCCCCGCGGATCCCGAAAACCGAATTTTCGATCGAAGCCGAAGTCCGCGTGCCCCGGGCGGTAGCAGTCCCAAATGGCCTGATAGTCCGCCGAGTGCTGGCCCTGATTGCGCACCAGAACCGCAATCGGCGTGCCGAGGGTCTTCCCCTCAAAGACACCGGAGAGAATTTCGCAGGCATCCGCCTCCTTACGGGGTGTCGTAAACGCGGACTGCCCCGGCTTTCTGCGATTTAAATAAGCCTGAATCTCCTCCGCCGTGAGCGAAAGCCCCGCCGGACAACCGTCAATCACCGCGCCGAGCGCCGTGCCGTGCGACTCTCCGAAGGTACTCACGCGAAACAGAGTTCCGAATATACTTCCCGCCATTTAACAATCCTCTCCGACCGCCACAATGATACAGCAGTTCGGCTGACTCACCGGAATCTCATTCGTGCTCATAATGAGCAGCTTCTTCTCATAGTCCACCTTAAAGAAGGAGAGAGAACCGCTCTCGTGGTTCACGCTCACAATGTGCTTCCCGTCCGGGAAGACCGCAATGTCCTTCGGGTACTCACCGCTGATCGGGAGATTAAATTCCGCTGTCAGGAGTCCGCTCTCCGCATCGCGCGCAAAAAGGGTCACGCTGTTATCGCCCGCATTGCCCACAAAGATGTAGCGGTCGTCCACGGTAAAGGTCATGCAGGTCGCCGCATTCAGGGCGCCCGGCGTCACGTCTCCCGTGGTGCACACCGTCTGAAGCTTTGTGAACTCCGGCATGCCCCTGTCCTCGGAGACCGTATAGCTGTATACATCGATCGCATTCGTCATATCGTAGAGCAGATAGAGGAAGCGATTGTCCTTCGAAAACGTAAAGAAGCAGGGAGAAGAGCGCCGCGCGGTGCGAATCGCGTCCACCAGGCGTATTTCACCCGGTCTCCCCGTAAAGCGGTAGATGCTCACCTGGTCGATACCGGGATCCGCAGCCATCACAAAACGCATGTCGCGCGTCGGCTTCGAGCAGGTGATGTGCGCTCTCGATCCACGCTCCGCAATCGAGCCGAGCCCCTTGTGATAGACCTCGTCCACGATGGAGCCTATGGTTCCGTCCGGCTCCAGGCGGAGTATCGTGAGCTTTCCGTCGTGATAACCCGAGGTATAGAGGTACTTGCTCTCCCGGTCCACGCAAATATGGTGCGGCCGCATGCCGTTCACCTTTCGGCTCGAAACGCGCACCAAACCGCCGTCCGGCAGAATGCGGAACGCAACCACGCCGTAATCCTCCACGGCGTAGAGCATGCGCCCGTCACTCGATGCAATCATATCCGAGGCATTGTCCACCTCGACCTCTTGGCGCTTATGAAAGCTGCCGCGCTCCGTATCCACATCAAAAATTGTGATGCCTTTTGCCTTTCCCGTATAGGAGTAAGATCCCACATACGCCACATATTTTTTCATGCTCTCTCCTCACTGCGCCCCGCGCAAAACCAAGGGATGCCCTGCTGTTTTTCTTCCTGCTCATTCTAGCACAAGGCCCTCAAAAATTCTATTGACACCCCCTTCAAAAACTGTATAATCGTACCGGTGGTTTATTTTTACTAAACTATAAGTTTAAGGAGGCTGTTCTTGGAGATCGGTGAAAAAATCAGGCGTCTGCGCATCCTGAACAATCTGACGCAGGAAGAACTGGCGGACCGCGCGGAGCTCTCCAAGGGCTTCATCTCCCAGCTGGAGCGCGATTTAACCTCTCCCTCCATCCTGACTCTGATGGACATTCTGCAGTGCCTCGGCACTACGCCCGCGGACTTCTTCAGCGAGAAAGAACCGGAGCAGTTGGTATTCCGGAAGGCAGACTACTTTGAAAAGCAGGACAGCGAGCTGAAGAACCACATCTGCTGGCTCATTCCGAACGCGCAAAAAAATATGATGGAGCCCATACTGCTGACCCTCGAACCGGGCGGTCGTATGGCGGAAGATGCCCCCCACTCCGGCGAGGAGTTCGGCTATGTGCTGAGTGGCAGTTTGGAGCTGCACCTCGGCAATGAGACGCGCCGCGTCAAAAAGGGCGAGAGCTTCTATTATCGCTCCGAAAAAAGTCACTATGTCAGCTCGAAGAACGGTTGCACGCTGCTTTACATCAGTGCCCCGCCGTCCTTTTAAGATAGAGAGGAGATTCAAGCTATGTCAACTCTGGTGGATCTTAAGCACATCTCGAAGTCCTTTGACGGCGAGATGGTGCTTGACGATTTGAATCTGACCGTTCCGGAAAACTCCTTTGTGACCCTGCTCGGCCCCTCCGGCTGCGGCAAGACCACGACGCTCCGCATCCTCGGCGGTTTCACGACCCCGGACAGCGGCAGCGTAATTTTTGACGGCCAAGATATCACAAGTCTCCCGCCGAACCGCCGTCAGCTGAATACGGTGTTCCAGAAGTACGCGCTTTTCCCGCATATGAGCATTGCGGAAAACATTGCCTTCGGCCTCAAAATCAAGGGCAAGAGCAAGGCCTATATCGATGACAAAATTCGCTACGCCTTAAAGCTCGTGAACCTCTCCGGCTTCGAGAAGCGCGACGTGAATTCCCTCTCGGGCGGCCAGCAGCAGCGCATTGCGATTGCGCGTGCCATTGTGAATGAGCCGCGTCTTCTGCTCCTCGACGAGCCGCTCGGCGCGCTCGACTTAAAGCTCCGCCAGGACATGCAGTACGAGCTGATACGCCTGAAGAAGGAGCTCGGCATCACCTTTGTCTACGTGACCCACGACCAGGAAGAGGCTCTCACCATGTCCGACACCATCGTCGTCATGAACCAGGGCTATATCCAGCAGATGGGCACGCCGGAGCAGATTTACAACGAGCCGGAAAATGCCTTTGTCGCGGACTTCATCGGCGACTCCAACATCATCCCCGCCATCATGGTGCACGATGAGCTCGTGAACATCTTCGGCGCAAACTTCCGCTGCGTGGACAAGGGCTTCGGCCAGAACAAGCCGGTCGACGTCGTGATACGCCCGGAGGATGTGGAGCTTGTAAAGCCGGAGGACGGAATCCTAACCGGCCATGTGACCCACTCCATCTTTAAGGGCGTGCACTACGAGATGGAGGTGACGACCAAGGGCGGCTACGAGTGGCTCGTGCAGTCCACCCACATGTTCACCCTCGGGCAGGAGGTCGGCATTATGGTCGATCCCTTCAACATTCAGATCATGAATAAGCCCGCCTCCGAGGACGAGGAGGCAATTGTCAATGAGTAAGAAGGCAAGACTCCTCTCTCTCCCCTATCTGGTCTGGATGATAGGCTTCATCGTGATTCCGCTCGCCCTGGTCTTTGTCTTCGGACTGACCGACCGGAGCGGCGCCTTCACCTTGGACAATGTGATTTCGATTGTAGAGCGCAATCACCTGAAGGCCTTAAAGCTCTCGGTGCTACTCTCCTTTGTGAGCACCGTGATCTGCTTTCTGCTCGCCTTTCCGCTCGCGCTCATTCTGCGCGGCAAGAAGATAGGCCGCGCGAATTTTGTGGTCTTCATCTTCATCCTGCCGATGTGGATGAACTTCTTACTCCGCACCCTCGCGTGGCAGACCCTGCTCGAGAAGAACGGCGTGATCAACGGTTTTCTCACGGCCCTGCACTTAAAGCCGATTAACATCATCAACACGCCGACCGCCATTGTGCTCGGCATGGTCTATAACTTTCTGCCCTTCATGGTGCTTCCGCTCTACAACACCATGTGTAAAATTGAGGACAGCATCGTCGAGGCCGCAAGGGATCTCGGTGCCTCTTCGCTCCAGACGCTCTTTCGCATATGGCTTCCGCTCTCCGTGCCCGGCATTGTGAGCGGTGTCACGATGGTCTTTGTCCCTGCGCTCACGACCTTTGTTATTTCCAACATTCTCGGCGGCAGCAAGATACTGCTGATCGGAAATGTCATCGAGACCGAATTCACCAAGGCAAGCAACTGGAATCTGGGCAGCGGTCTCTCGATTGTCATGCTGCTCTTCATCCTACTCAGCATGACAGTGCTTGCGCGCTACGATAATAACGGAGAGGGGACAGCATTCTGATGAGCAAACGCATACGAACTATCATCGGCGACTTCTACCTTGTGATTATGCTTCTCTTCCTCTACCTCCCCATCTTTACGATGATTGTGCTCTCTTTTAATGAGAGCAAATCCCGGACGCGCTGGGGCGGTTTTACCCTCAAGTGGTACGGAGAGCTCTTCTCGAACGCGACCATCATGCAGGCTTTGCACAATACCTTGCTGATCGCCTTCCTGTCCGCGCTCATTGCGACCGTACTCGGCACCGCGGCGGCCATCGGCATCAATGCGATGAAGCCCACCGGCCGCAACCTGATGATAGGCTTAAACAACATTCCGATGCTGGATGCGGACATCGTGACCGGCATCTCCCTGATGCTCGCCTTCATCGCCTTCCGCTTCTCACTCGGTTTCCACACGGTGCTAATCAGCCATATCACCTTCAACGTGCCCTATGTGCTGCTCTCCGTGCTGCCGAAATTAAAGCAGACCAACCGCTCCGCTTACGAGGCCGCCATGGATCTCGGCGCGACACCGCGCCAGGCCTTTTTCTACACCATATTCCCGGACATTGTGCCCGGCGTGCTCTCCGGTTTTCTGCTCGCTTTCACAATGTCGCTCGATGATTTCATCATCACCCACTTCACCAAAGGAGCGGGCATTGACACCTTGTCCACACTGATCTACTCACAGGTGCGGCGCGGCATTGTACCCAGCATGTATGCACTTTCGGCCATTATTTTTGCGGCAGTTCTTCTTCTGCTTCTCGTCGCAAATTTCATGCCGTCTGCAAAAAATTCAAAACAGGTTTAAGGGGGATTACAGTATGAAGAAAAGAAGCATTTTGACCCGCGCACTCTCTGCAGCGGTCCTCGCGGCGCTCGGCCTCGCAATCAGCGGTTGCGGTCAGAAGTCTGCAAAGGACGATAACACGCTCTATGTCTACAACTGGGGCGAGTACATCGGCGAAAACGTCGTGAAGGAGTTCGAGAAAGAAACCGGCATCAAGGTGGTCTACGACACCTTCGAGACCAACGAGGAGATGCTCCCGATCATTGAGGCCGGTGCGGTGCAGTACGATGTGGTCTGCCCCTCCGATTACATCATCCAGAAGATGATCGAGAAGGACCTCATTCAGCCGATCGACTTGGATAAGATTCCGAACTACAAAAACATCGACCCGAAGTACCTGGAAAAGTCCAAGGGCTTCGATCCGGAAAACAAGTACTCCGTCCCCTACTGCTGGGGTACGGTCGGCATCCTCTACAACACCTCCATGGTGCCGGAATCCGAGGCGCCGAAGAGCTGGAACGATCTCTGGAATTCGAAGTACCAGAACAACATCCTCATGCAGGACTCCGTCCGCGATGCCTTCATGGTCGGCGAGAAGCTCCTGGGCTACGACATCAACACGACAGACAGAACCGAGCTCGAAGCGGTCAAGGACAAGCTGATTGAGCAGAAGCCGCTGGTTCAGGCCTATGTCATCGATCAGGTCCGCGACAAAATGATCGGCGGCGAGGCTGCACTCGCAGTCATCTACTCCGGCGAAATGCTCTACGTCCAGAATGAGGTCAAGGCTTCCGGCGCGGATTACGAGCTCAAGTATGTGATTCCGGAGGAAGGCACCAATGTCTGGATTGACGGCTGGGTCATTCCGAAGAACGCGCGCCACAAGGAGAACGCAGAGAAGTGGATTGACTTCCTCTGCAAGGCGGAAATCGCAAAGGAGAACTTTGAGTACATCACCTACCCGACCCCGAACAAGGCAGCGTTTGAGCTTCTTGACCCGGAACTCCAGAACAACAAGGCGCTCTTCCCGGACGATGCAGACCTCGCAAAGAGCGAAGTGTTCCAGTACCTCGGCGAAGAGGGCGATGCGCTCTACGACGAGCTCTGGAAGGAAGTCAAGGCACAGTAAGCAAAGAGAACTACGGAAACAAAAAAGAGCCGAGAGGCTCTTTTTTGTTTCCTATAAATCCAATTCTTTCCACAGTTCGGAAATGGGTCTACTCTTACGCCCGCTTCTCTCGTACTCTGCATAAGCCTCAGCAGCCACAGCAACATCATACGCATCTTCGATTCGCTCAAAAAGTGCGCACTTCAACTCATCCATATCTCTGTAGCCCTTTGCGCTGTCATCGGAGGCAATTTTTCTTCCCGCGTCTATCGCAGCTTTTGTCAACGCATTCGGCATTTTCGAATGAGTTCCGCTATTATGCTTCTTCCTTGCCATATGATGCACCTCCGTTCTGTTAATGACATTATATTCACAACACCAAAAAATGCAAAGCATTGTAATTGTTTTGCTCGTTTATATTTTATGTAAAAAAGAGCACCCTTTCGGGTGCTCTTTCATCGGGTGGGTACAGGGGCTCGAACCCTGGATCTCCAGATCCACAATCTGGCGCGCTAACCAACTGCGCCATACCCACCATATTCGTGTTTCGGGACTGTTTCGAATCCCAACGAGCCTGAAGGGATTCGAACCCCCGACCCACGGCTTAGAAGGCCGTTGCTCTATCCTGCTGAGCTACAGACTCAAGAGCAGGTGATGGGAATCGAACCCACGTATCCAGCTTGGAAGGCTGGTGTTCTACCATTGAACTACACCTGCGGACAGCGTGCTCTCTTAACACGTGCCCTAATTTTATATCATACTTCTTTCGCTTGTGCAAGCGTTTTTCCGGAATTCAACTCTGCTTTTTCTTGCTCTGCGGTCTTACGTCGCATCTCCCTGAGTATGCTCCTTGTGATGAAAAAGGCAATCACCGCGGAAAAGACATCGCTGAGCGGCTGTGCCGCCTGAATGCCCCGCACGCCGAGCACGCGCGGCAAGACAAGAAGTATCGGAATCAGACATATGCCCTGGCGGAGTAAGGCCACCACGGTTGCCCGGACGTTGTAGCCCGTGGTCTGCGAAAACATATTCGCCATAGTAATCTGCGCTGCGAGCGGTATGCTGAGGGACTGGAGCTGTAAGGCCAGAGTTCCGACCGCAAGGACATCCGGATCCTTTCGGAAGAGCACAATCACGCGCTCTGCGTTGAAGAATACGATTGCTCCCATGAGAAGCAGGGCGCTGAAGCAAACGCGAAGGCTAAAGTTATAGGCCTGCTCCACGCGTTTATAGTTGCCCGCACCGTAGTTAAAGCCGCAGACCGGCTGGAAGCCCTGTCCGAAGCCTATAATGGCGGAGTTCATGAACATGGCAACCCGCGACACAATGGCAATCGCCGCAATCGCGGCATCGCCGTAGGGCTGTGCCGCAAAGTTAATCACGATGACAGAGATGCTCGCAATGCCCTGCCGCGCAAGACTCGGGAGACCGAAGCGCAGTATGTTCCGGTAGCGCTCGGGACTCGGCGCAAAGCGCCGCAGGCGTATGCTGAGACAGGCCGGCATGCAGTTGCACTGCCAGACCAGAATGAAGAACGAGATAATCTGGCTGATCATGGTCGCGATTGCCGCGCCCGCAATTCCCATGTGAAACACATAGATAAAAAGCGGATCCAAAAAGATATTGAGGATGCCGCCGGTCGCAATGCCGAGCATCGAATAAAACGAATTGCCCTGAAAACGGAGCATGTTGTTCATGCCGAGCGAGCACATAAAGAAGGGCACGCCGAGCAGGGCATAGCGCGTGTAGGACGCGGCATAGGGCGCTATGGTAGGCGTCGCACCGAGGCGGTAGACCAGCTGCCCCGAACATGCAATGCCAAGCACCGCGAGCAGCGTACCTACGAGTATCTCCGTAAAGAAGCCGGTCGCCACATAGCGCTCGGCCTCCTCAATCTCCTTCTGTCCGAGCAAACGCGCAATCTCATTGCCGCAGCCCATGCCTATCATGAAGGCCACGGCCTGAATGCCCGTCATCAGCGAAAAGACCACGCCGACCGCCGCTGAGGGCGAGGTGCCGAGTTGCGAAACAAAGTAGGTGTCCGCCATGTTATAGACCGCGGTGACCAGCATGGAGACAATCGTGGGAACGGCGAGACGAGGAATCAGCGTGTGCACCGGCTCCTCCATCATCTGCCGGTAGCGCGCCTCCTGTGATACCTGTTTCATGCGTGTGCCTCCCCCGGTCTAAGTTGTCTTCTTCAGAAGTGATGCGTGTTTTTAAGCGTCTCCCAAGCCTGGTCCTTATCGCTCAGCGTGAGATGCGTGCCGTCCGATAGCGCATAGCCCGAAGCATCCGCAGAGCCCGGGTAAGCTCCCACCAGTTCCGGCCACTGAATGCCGATTTCCGGGTCGTTCCACGCGAGACCGCCCTCATCGCCCGGGTGATAGAAATCCGTCACCTTATAGCAGAACTCCGCATAGTCGGAGAGCACCAGAAAACCGTGCGCAAAGCCCTCGGAGATATAGAACTGCTTTTTGTTCTCCTCGGTGAGCTCTACACCGTACCACTGCCCAAAAGTCTTAGAATCCTTCCTAAGATCCACCGCCACGTCAAAGACACGACCGCGGATGGCACGCACCAGCTTGCCCTGCGGAAATTCCTTCTGGAAGTGGAGGCCGCGCAGCACGCCCTTCTTGGACGCGGACTGGTTGTCCTGCACAAAGTTTAAGTTGAGCCCCGCCTCTTCCATATCGCGGCGGTTATAGGTCTCCATAAAATAGCCGCGCGCATCGCCGTGCACCGCAGGCTCAATCACATAAAGTCCCTCAATCGGGCAAGTTGTCACTGTAATCTGTCCCATAAGTACCCCCTTTTTTCTATGATTATTATACGACCATTGTCAGAAAAAAATCCAGCCCTTATAATGAGGCAAAAGCACACAGACTTTCTGAGGTATTCCCATGAATTGGAAAAAACTATTCAACTTTCGCTATATTCTGATTTCACTCTATGTTTTAATCACCGCGCTCCTGCTCTACTGCGGCAGCCGCGCCATCGACCATATTCCGGAACTCTGGGACGCGGTCACGGGCTTTTTCCGCTGGTTCCGGGTTGTCCTGCATCCCCTGATTACCGGCTTTGCGCTCTGCTATCTCTTGACTCCGGTCGTGAACTTTTTCGAGCAGCGCCTTGCGGGCTTTCGGACACTCTTGCCGCGCGCACTGCGCCGCCCCGCGAAGCAAGGCAAAGCGCGTTCCTTCCGGGGACTCGCCGTGCTCCTCACCTTTCTTTTGGTGCTGCTGGCTCTCACCCTGTTGCTCTCGCTCCTCATTTCGGCGCTCAGCAGCAGCGTGCAACTTGCAAATTTAAGCGACCTCTGGCGCATGACCAAGGAGCTGAGCCTTGCAATCTCAAACTTCTATCAGGATGTCCTGAATAAGCTTGCCACCCTCCCGGTCGGCGGAAATGACTTTACCGCCTACCTCCAGAGCGCGGTCTCGAACCTCATGAGTTTTGCGGAACGTTTCCTCGGCTCCATGCTGTCGAGCGTCAACAACATGGGCAGCTTCTTCTCGAACCTCCTCTTCTCGCTCATCTTCTGCGTCTACTTTCTGCTGGACGGCGAGAACATTCTGAATTACTGGAAGCGGGTCTCCAAGGTTCTCCTCGGGCAGCGCATCAACCGGGCGCTCTCTGTCTTCTTCTCGGATGCGGACCGCGCCTTCGCGGGCTATATCCGCGGACAGGTGATCGATGCGCTCATCATGACCCTCTTGGTCAGCGTTTCGCTCAGTGTGCTCGGGGTTCGCTACGGGCTCATCATCGGCATTCTAACAGGCCTCGGCAACCTGATTCCCTATGTGGGGCCCTTTGTCGCCTACGGCAGCACCGCCCTGGTCTGCATTCTCTACGGCGACTATGCAAGGCTCGTCTCGGCATTTATCGCGCTCTTTGTGATTCAGACGCTGGACGGCAACGTGATTAACCCGCGGCTCTTAAGCTCCAGCATAGACATACACCCCCTGCTTGTCATTGCCTCCCTCTTAGTCGGCGGTGCGATAGGCGGTATCCTCGGCATGCTGCTCGCCGTGCCGGTGGGCACGCTCGTGAAAATCCAGTTTGAGCGTCTGCTCGCATTGCGAGAAACGATGCGCGCGGAACAAACAAGGGAAGCATAGAAAAGCGCCGCCCCGGCAGTTATCCTGTCGGAGGCGGCGCTTCTCTTATTTCACAATCCATCCTCCCTTGTGGCAAGCTGAACTGTCAGCTTCGGGTTAACTGGGGGGTCACAGACCAAATCCCAGAATAACTTTAAATAGACCAGCATGGCCCCATAGGAGACGCTGTAGAGGAAGGACTTCCACCAGAGCGCCTTGCCGCTCGCCTCTACCGCCTGCAAAACGCGGGTAAAGACAGGCGTTTTCCCGAAGAACCAGAGAGTCGCCGTGATATCGCCCTCCGGGCGCAGCAAAAACTGCGTGACCACGAGGAGAGAAAGAAGCGATTTCAGCACGCACTCATAGCGGTTTCGGCTCTGCCACATAAGGAGCACAAAGGCAGGGAGCGAGACCAGATAAAAGGAGGGCGTGGATAAGGTAAGCGAAGAGAAGGTGAACATAATGACCGCCAACATGAGCACCGTCCGCAAAATCTGGATGGGCATAGCCGCCTTGGTGTCCCAGTGAAGCACGCTCCATAGAAAGGCAATCACCAGTCCCACAATTGCCGCATAGGTTCTGATCTCCGTGCTGACCAAGGGGAAGGCAAGCCTCCAGAGACGTTTGGTCTGCGGCAGATCCCGGTAAGCAAAGCGAAGCGGCGTCGGTAAGATGCGCGGCAACAATAGGAAGACAAAGAGCAAAAGCCCGAAGCCGAGACCAAAGAGGAGCCAATCCTTTCCCGCTTTCTTATCTCGCACGAATAAGGTCAACATGAGGAAGGCCATGCTCGGCAGCAGCATGAGGTAGGTCACCTTGCAGGCCACACCGAAGCCGAGAAAGAGCGCGGCGCTCCACTTGTTCTTTCGCACATCCGAGAGCAACAAGAGCCCAAGCAAAGTGCAGTAGACCGGCAGCATATCAAACTGAATGAAGATGATGGCAATCCAGAAGCAAAGCGGATTAAAGACAGAGAAATAGTAGATTTCCCGTGCCCGCTCTTCTTTGAGTAATCCACGCTCTAGGAGGAAACTCATCAGCGAGAGCACCGTTCCGTTGATTAAGAGCATATTGAGCATTTTGTAGAGGAACGACTGTAACCAGTGATACGCGCCCGGCTGAAAGCCCCCGAGTGTCGGGTAGAGCAGGTAAGACGGCAGACCGTAGCCTGCGAGCATCATGCCCTCGTACTGCCATAAGTAGAGTTCCACATTCTTATAGGGGTTGATGCAGGCAAAGAGCTGAAAAATATCGATGCCCTTTTGCCAGAGAATGATGCTGTCGGATATGACGATTAAATCGCAACCGTAGAAAATGAGTAGACTGGCCGCACTTACCAAAAAAGAAAGCAAAATGGGTTTCCGTCCGATTGCCCTGACGGCATGACTCGAGTAAACGAAAGCCTTAAAACCGCTCTTAGAGCGCAGGTTTTCACGAAACGCTAAGACAAAGAGGCCGAAAAGCAGGAAAAACAAGGCTGCGGCGACAGGCAAACGCTTCGTCTCGTTTCCGCCGAGTGAGATACAATATGTCCCGACATAATACATGGAACTTGTATAGCGGCTCACCGGCTGGATTCGCTTCTCTTCTCCGCCAACCACACAGGAAACCAGTGCGCCGTCTCGAATCCGCACCTCCACCCGTTTTGCTGCGCCGCCGCTCCGGATTTCACCTGTGTACCAATTCTCTCCGGCAAGCAATAATTCAGCCGGTGCCTCGTCATAGACAAAGGCCATGACTTTCCCTTCATTCAGGCGGTCGGTATCCAGAAAAAGTTGCCGTGAAGGAACATAAAGCGATGCGAAGAAATTGGCAAGGTAGAGACTCAACAATGCCAAAACGACAATGACAATAGAAGTACGTAGGATTCCTTTTTCTCTCATGTGCATCTCCCGCAGCAGTTGCCTAGGTAAACTAGAGAATAAGCTATGATTCCGCAAAATTCCAAGCCGGTATCGGAATCTGTGCCTGCCCTCTTTATACATAAATGATATAGCCGAGATAAGCAACGAATGCAACGATGAGCAAAATCAGAACCTTGTCGTGCGTAATCACTTCAATCGGGTCTCCGTCCGAATCCCCCTCAATGTCCAGGCTGTACTTCATGAGGAGAATCATCAAAAACGGCACAGACCAAATAAATAGAACACTCTCATGCTCTACCGCCCACATTGCATAAAAGACGATGGATATCGCAATACAGACGTACATATTTTTGTCCAGAAAGCTGTACGAATAATACCGCAACACTGTCCGCGTCTCTTTTGTACTTCTCTGTCTTGCGATTTCATTTCTGCGTTTTCCCAGTCCCATATAGAAAGCGCCTGTCCATATGGTGAGGTAGAGCCAACCCGAGATTGGAATTCGGGTCAAGACAGCGCCGTAAATCACGCGGATGATAAATCCGGAGGCCAAAATAACGACATCAATCAAGGGCTGGTTCTTGAGTCCGAAACTGTATGAAACATTTAGCACAAAATAAATCAAGAGCAAAAGCAGTCCGGACATACCTCCCGCAAGATACGATAGCGTCAACGACAGGAACAGGCAAAAGCCACCGATCACTCTGGCTTGTAAGATATGGATGCTTCCGTCGGCAATCGGACGGAAGCGTTTTGTCGGGTGTAGACGATCCTTGGGTGCATCCTGTATATCATTTAAAATATAAACCGTCGAGGATATCAGGCACAACGAAAAAAAGCCGATCAGCGCTATCGCAAACTTTTCGGTAAACAAAGTCTGATTGAAGAAGATCGGTGTGAATACCAAGAGGTTCTTGAGATAGTGCTTAACCCGCAATAGAGCTAAACATTGTTTCATTGGATAGAGGCCCTATACCCTTTCATATCACTGAGTTGTTCTATCTGTACAAATTTCACTTTTAAAATGATAGTCCAACGTTGCTTTCAATCACATCTTATTATACACTGATTCGGTAAGTGTTTTACATCACAATGTAATTGATTTATCTCAAAATCTATGAATCAATCACTTGTTATAGCGAAAGTTAGCATATCTGAAAAACGAGGTAATGTCATGCGGTGTACGCAAAACTCAGCTGAGTGTAAAACAGCTATTAAAAAAAATCCACTTAAGGAACGAGATGAGAAATTAGACTTCTATCGCGGTCTCGCAATCTTAAATATCGTATGTATCCATACTTGTTTCTTCTCCGGCCAAAGCTATCTCCCAGACATCCTTCGCGCACTCTGCCTGCTATATGATGTGCCAATTCTGGTATTTCTAGCCGGAAGAAGTGCACAGTATCGAAGTGATTTCGCAGCAACATTCTGGGGACTTATAAAAATCTGGATTGAATGGATGTTCATCAGCACTCTGGTAGCATTAGGATATCGACTCCTCAACGGCAAGAGTGTCGTGACACCTCTTCAATATCTGCAAGGCTTATTCTTCTATCCTTTGGAAGTTGAACATCTTGGAATCTTCTACCAGTCCATGTGGTACATGCAAATGTATGTCGTCGTTGTTTTAGTTGCAGCGGCACTCCGTGAACTAGATAAGCGAATTCATTTCTCTCTTATCTCAAAATGGGCTTTCGTCTTATTTCTTGTCATCGGACTTGCCTATACCTCTATCTGCGAGAAAGACAGCTTCTTTGTGCTCAATCGCACACAGCTTTGCTTCCTATCTTTCTTTCTGATGGGCTATTTTACAAAAGCCAGTGATCGAATTTCTGTAAGGCACTACCTCATTCAGGTGGCATTCTTTATAACTCTCTGGATTGGTATTAGCAAGGCATATCACGTAAGCTTCTTAAACATTCAGGCCGTCAAATTTCCACCGCATATCATTTATTGGGCAGTGTCCATGATTTCCATCATCACCTGTCGTTTCTTATGGCAATACGGCGACAGTCTAATTCATCGCTGCCGCTTCATCCGATTTTGGGGCAGAAACTCCCTCTGCTTTTTTTTCAGCCAAGGCATTGGTGCAGGTCTGATTTATCGTTTTGTTCCGCTTGCCCAAACTCAAGGATGGATTAAGACGTTTTTATTATCTCTCGCAGTAAATTATTTGGTCACATATGCTCTCGGTTTGATATTCTTTCTCCTTTTTCGAGGATTGAATCAACTAATTTGGAAAGCGAATCTTCTGCAACTTACAAAAGAGTGCTTTAATCCTGTGTCCCGTCAATAACATTTCCGTGCAAAAAGTTCTTTTTGTCTATTAAATACCGACTATCCTCCAGGCCAGAATTGACATCATGCTACGTTCTATGACACGAAATACTTTAGATCATGTTTTCTTTTAATGTCATTCTAAATTTCTCAAATCGACAGGTCTATTCTAAAGGATTCATCTAATTCAATTGCTATCTTGTTAGCAAAAACGTCGCATGGCAGCTATTTCCCATGCGACGTTTTGATTTGTACAACTCAGTCGTGACTCTTAAATACAAAGAACTTGCTAATCACGTAATTCGAAACAATAACCACAATCTGTGCAATCAGCTTCACCAAAAGGCTGCTCCAGTGCAGACGGTCGATGAACACAAAAAGCATCAATTCTTCCACACCAAGGGTCAACAGGCGTCCGCTGAAGAAACCGGCCAGCTGTGCCCAGAAGCCCTTGGCCGAATCCGTTGTAGCATCGAAGACCCAGGTCTTGTTCGTAATAAACTGGAACAACACGCAGATAACCCAGTCCACAACGTTGGCAAAGAGCGCTCCCCAACCAAAGCGCTTCGTGAAAAGAACAAAGAGCGCCAGATTCAAAAAGACTGCCAGGCCTCCGAAAAAGAGATACAGGAGTACTTCCTTGTGTTTACTGTACCAGGGCTTTAAAATTCGCAGTCCCGGCAAGCCCATAATCCGGTCAAAAATGTCTTCACGTGTGTTTTCCATAATCATCTCCCAAATTCAATACCAAACAGCAAAACCTCAGGTCATCTCGCTTTGCCGGGCACGGGACAGGCAATGCGAATCAAAACTCTGTTTTCCGGTACACATCAAATCTTGTCAACGCCGAAAATACGGAACTTCTCAGCGTACCCAATTTCTCAGAAGCGGAATCTTTTGCAATATCTTTGTCGTCAACAAACTACAGAGAAAATCAGGGTACAATTGTAGTGGTCAACGTTTTTTGTAACACCACTGCTTAATGGTAAACTCCGCTCTCTTTTCAAACGGAGTCAGATATCCGTTATACGAGTGTGGGTGTACCTGATTGTACCAATCGTAAGAAAACCCTGAAACGGCATAATCAGGTTTTCTGGGATAGCCTTTGCACTTGACAACGCTTTTTCAAGCGTACGCACGGCCGGGGCACTCATAATAAAAGAACTGTTTTCACCGGCAACAACACTTCTGTTGTATACGTCGATCATGGAGCAATTATAGCGCATGGTTCCGTTTGTCAGTGTCATATATGTGAAGTCGGTACATCAAACACGATTCGGCTGCTTAGGAGAAAAATCCCGCTTTATTTAATAGATTCGGGGAAATTTTATGACCCCGTCCCCGATGGTACTCGGGTCTTTTTCGGCGACAAATCGATAGTCGTTGTAGCTCACGATTCATGTACTTGTGGACTGTTGTTTTGCTCAATGAAACTCCTTCTCTTTGCAGAAACACTCTTTCCTAAATCCTTCTGATTTTTATTTTATACCGTTTTCAACCGGTTCAACAAATCCGTCACAACACCCGGATCATCTATGAGAGAAATAGCAAAACATTTCTTCCCTGCATCCTTTATGGATGCGCCAATATGATACGCCGTCCCCCCGTCCAAAATTATAAACCTGTCATGGAATGCCTGAGTCTTCTTCACTGTCAATGTCGGATACTGCGCATTGAACTTAGCCGCATCCCTGTTCGTAAGCTGTGCACTCGCATATGTATAAATCTTCACATCCACACCGACGTTCTTCTTCGCCAGAATGTTCAGCGTATCGACATCCACATATCCGTCAATCAGGATTATCTCTTTCTGCGCTTTCCGGATGATGGATGTGATCAGGTTGAACGCATCGTAAATCTGACCATCAAAAAATATCTTCTGCTCCGATTCTGCGTGATCCTCAATATACCGGAATACCATGTCAAACTTCTCATCCGTATTTTTCTGGTATTCCAACTGCTTCAGTTCCATATCACTAACCTTCTCAAAGAGAAGCGCATTGTTGGCAATAAAGCGGCGCATCTCAACAAATGTGTTCATGATTCGAATCGACGCCTGAACCGCCACATCGCTCCGAAGGACTCCCGACAGCATGGCTATTCCCTGTTCTGTGAACACGTATGGTCTATATCTCCTGCCGCCTCTTCCGTTTGAAGTTGCAATTTGTGACCTCAAAGTATCGAATTCCTCTTTCGTCAGCTGAAATCTAAAATTCTCCGGAAATCTCTCTATATTCCTGCTTACCGCCTGATTGAAAACCTTTGTCTCAACCTGATAGATCATAGCAAGATCACTATCCAGCATAACCTGCTGCCCTCGAACAACATAAATCAGACTCTTAATATCTTTGGTTTCCGCTACAACAGGAATCATATCTGTTGTCTGCTCCTGTTCCTTCTTTGCCATTTACACCTCCATGTTTGAGGTCACAAATTGTGACCTCAAACAACTGTAGTGATCAACGTTCTTTGTAACACCACTGCTTAATGGTACACTCCGCTCTCTTTTCAAACGGAGTCAGATATCCGTTATACGAGTGTGGGCGTACCTGATTGTACCAATCGTAAGAAAACTCTGAAACGGCATAATCCGTTCTGCTGCAGTTTCAAAACGATACGCATAAGCAAGCGTGCGTCCATCCTGAACGTGCGCACGAACAACTTTTCGTCTGATATTCGAGTCATGTTTTTTTCTCCTCTGCTGATATTACAATCTATCAGGCAGGGGTGTTACAAATTCTCTGTACCACTACAGGATACAGCGAAAACAAAAGTGCCCACCGCCGGATGTATGATTAAATATTACAAAAAAAGCCGCAAGCACTCTCATGAGTTCGAGGCTCAATAATTCTTTCTTTTGTACCGGCATGGTCTAATCCCCTTGACAAATCAACATTCTATCCCATCATGTCATAGAGGGATGGCCAACGTCCATCCCTCTATCAGCTTATTTTACAGCAAGAAACATTCGAATCTGCTCTTCCGTCACCGCATTTAAATCTCTGCCATCAGCCCAGGCTTGATACCAGCGCACGGTCTCGCCGACCGCCCGATCCACATGCCAGATGGGCGCCCAGCCAAAGCGCTTCTTTAGCTTTGCACAGTCAAGCTTCAGAAAACCCGCCTCGTGCGGCGCGTTTGCCTCGGCCACATTCTTCCAGGCAGCCGGTTCGCCCCAATGTTTCACAAAGAGGTCTGCGAGCTCACCGGTGCTCACGCAGTCGCAGTCATCCGGTCCCACATTGTAATAGCCCGCATACTTAGCATCCTTTGCCTGCTGCATCACAATCATGAGATAGGCGTAGAGCGGCTCCAGCACGTGCTGGTAGGGACGGGTCGAATAGGGATTCCGAAGTTCGACTGCCTTGCTCTGCACAGTTGCCCGTACACAATCCGGGATAATTCTGTCCTTCGCGAAATCGCCGCCGCCGATTACATTGCCCGCGCGCGCGGTGGAAATGCGCATTGCCCCTGGCTCCGAGAAAAAGGACTTCTGATAGGAGTGGGTCACCAGCTCCGAGCAGCTCTTTGAGTTCGAGTAGGGGTCGTAGCCGTCCAGCTTCTCATCCTCGGTAAAGCCGTGGTCGGCCTGCTCCGGGTTCTCATAGACCTTATCGGTCGTCACATTGAGGAAGCTCTCCACGCCGCCGAGTTCCCGCACTGCCTCGAGGAGATTCACGGTGCCCATCACATTGGTCTCATAGGTCTCACGCGGATGGCGATACGACTCTCTGACCAGGGGCTGCGCCGCGAGGTGCAGCACATAGTCCGGCTTTGCCTCCCGCACAGCCTCCTTGAGGCGGGCAAAATCCCTGATGTCCGCAATGGTGGAGTGCATCTTCTTGTCAAGCTCCAGCAGCGTAAAGAGCGAGGGCTCACTCTCCGGCGCAAGCGAATAGCCGTAGACTTCCGCGCCGAGCAGGCGGAGCATAACTGAGAGCCAGCTTCCCTTAAAACCGGTGTGGCCGGTCAAAAATACGCGTTTACCCGCGTAAAACTGCTTCATATCCTCTGTGTATTTCATCCTCATCCCCTACTCTGCTTCATTTACTCTGTTCAGTCCAATTCTGCCTGCTCAAAGGCCTTCACTTCTTCCGGCGTACCGAGCACGTGCACAGCCTCCTTCGGTACGCGGGAGATGTACACTTCTCCGCCCTGTTCAATCAGATAGTTATACATGGGCGCAATGTACTTTTCACCCTTTTCAAGGTTAGCCTCATTCGCGTAGAACTCATCATACAGTCTCTCATAGAGAGCGCAGCTCTTGAAGTAATAAGCTCCCAAGGTGCAGTTCTCGGAGATTCTCTTCTTTTCTCTCACCTCAACCGCTTTTCCGGTCTCATCAAGGCGCACAAAACTCCAGTGGTCACCCTCGCCGAAGAAGCAGGGAATAAAACCGTCTCCCTTTAACTCTTCCGCATTCATGGCGCCCGGCACCACATAGGTATCAATGTTGTAGACAAGAAGACCATGCTCCGGATTCCAGTACTGAGAGGCCAGCTTAGCGGTTGTCGCCTGTCCGTCGGTCAGGTAGTCAAGCAGTAAAAGCTTATAATCCGAAATACCGAGCGCAGCGCACTGCTGCTCAATAAAGCCCTCAACATCCGCACTTTCGTCGCGCATCGCAATGAAAATATAACGCGCCGCACATTCGGCATACCCTTTAAGACTCCGAATAGACCACTCAAACAAAGTCTTTCCGCGCGTCTCAATCATGAACTTCGGAACGGTATAACCTGCCTTCCGAAAACGAGACCCAAGTCCTCCCATTGTTATCACAATGTCCAGATTCTTCATCTCTCTTCCCCCTTTACACGCGATGCCTCACAGCGTTCTTCCAGTTCTTCCGGCGTATAGCCCAAAAACTCATTCGGCCTCACCGAGCGGTCATCCACATAAAAGCCCTTATGTCCCGGCCAAGGCTTGCCGTAAAAAATCTCATCGTAAGGGATATTCCATTTATCCAGCCATTCCGTCAGAATCCGCGCGGTATTCTTGTTAATCAGGCCCAGATTTCCGCCATAGGAATTCATATTGCGAGAAGTAAAGAGCACAATTTTGGCACCGGCCTCGTGGTAAAAGCGTATCTTTTCGACCACCGACGCATACGGAACCAAGTCTTCGTACTTCTCTTCTTTTTTCTTAATCGGGCATATCGTACCGTCAATGTCAAAGACGAACGAATACTCACTGTAGTTCATTTCGAATCTCCTCCAAAATGTTTCTCGCATTCAGGATAAAGCCGAATACCTTGTGCGGATTGTCGATGTGTAACGGCAACATAGAAAGGAACAGCGACGCCTCATAGAGACGAATCAGCAGATAATGATATCCGGACGCTTCCGCTTTCTCCCGGAACCATTTTTTATACTGTGCATTGTCAAAGCCAATCTTCAACTCTGCCTGAAACTCACGATTAATCGAAATCTCATAGAGCGCATTGTTGAAAAAATCGTAATTGCCGCAAACCGAATGGCTGAGCTTTGCGAGATCGTAATACGGATTGGTCCAGAGTTCCTCTTCCGTGAGCGCGCCCTTCGGATCGATGAACTTGAGCATTCTGGTCGCCTTGTTGTACATCGCATTTGCGAAGCAGGGATCTCCGTGGCCGATTACACTGACCGGCTCCATTCGAACACGCGACTCCACCTGCTGTTTCAGTGCAAAGTAGCGCGCCTTAATATCGTCAATGCTCTCACCGGTACCGGCCTGTAAGAGCGCCGCAATGTGCCCGTAACTCTCGAGTTTCTTCAGGTCTTCAATCCGACTCTCTACCTTTTCGATGTAAAGGGAATCTGCCGTTTTCTGATATTCCTCTTTGCTGACTGCCTTTGCATGACGTTCTTTGAAGAAGTTAAAGTACATGTCAAGCAGACGCCGGAACTCCTCCTCGCCGATAGAGCCGTGCACCCACTTAATCGCGAGATCTGTCATATAAAGGCGCTCCATCGTATAAGAGGCACTCTTCTCATCTTCTTGGTAGTTAAAGGGCAGAACAAACCACCTCTTCATGTCATCCGGCAAGAGATGATAGAAGGTGTACTCTGCCTTAATCTTCTTCTTATTGGTGGAACGCTTGGTCAGCGTATATTCCTTTTCTTCAAGCGAATTAAAATAGCGCGCGTCAAAATTTCCCGTGATGCAACGGATAAAGTTAAAGACATCGCCGATATTGACAAGTCCGTCCGCCGGGAACGAATTTGAAACCGTTCGCACCGCCGTAGCCGAACTTCCCTCCTTGCAAACGCGCTCCAGAAATGCACGATACGACTTTGTGTCCGCAAACATTACTCCCGCAGTCTCATCCCGCACGGTCATCCGGTAACTTTCCTCAATAAAAGGCAGTTTCTGAAACGAGAGTTTTGCCCACTCCGCATCGCTGATAATATAATTCGCAAACATATGCAGAATGTGAACCGGCTCCGCCGTCTGTTCGCCGAACTGCTCTAATAACGCATTAAACGCAAAGACGGAACGCACCACCTGCCACTCCATCTCCGGAAAATATACGCGGAGCTGCTGTTGAAAGCGTTCACCGAGGCGCTGCCGCTTGACAACCACCTCCGAAAAGCCCTTCTCACCGATCACATCCTCTATGACCTCGCTCTTCCGGACTGTGTCATCAAAGATTACGATAAGCTTCATCTGCCCGTTCCTTTCTTCCCACAAAAATCAGCGTGCCGAGATAAAAGAGCAACAAGGACACCGTTCCGATTAAGATAATGCCGCTCAGATAATCGGTCTTTCCGCCCCACATCGCACCGCGCAGATAAGCCGACATTGCCCGTCCCAAATCCGCGCGCAGAATGGATGCGGTGAGTGCCAGTCCTCCGATTTCAATGAGCCAAGCAGCCACCGACAGCATATAGCTGAGTAAAAACTTTCCCTGTACCACCCGGTGAATGTCCCGATATGCTGCCTGCAAACGCGCTAAGACAGTCAGTGCAAACAGTTTCCGCTTGCTTCCTCGCCCTGCAATCAGATAACGATTCCAGTACTGGCAGAGACCCGGAAGCGCAAAATAGATAAAGCTCAGTGCAAACAACACAGCAAGCAATACAAAAGAAACCACCGGCATTGCATTACCAAGCGGCAATACAAGTAAAATAAGCACCGTAATCAATGCCGCCGTGTCCACAAAGCGATCCAGCAAAATGACCGCGATACCATACATCCAATCGCCGATATAGTAGCCGTAGCAGTAACAGCGAAACAAATCTCCCGCTTTTAACGGCAATATCATGCTGACCGGCGTAATTTTACAGTACTGCCGGAGGAAGAGTCCAAAGGGCAGTTTCCGATCCAATAACTCCAGATAGAGGCGAACCGCCTTAATGACATGCACCAGCACCGCAGTTCCCAGCATGATTACAAAAATCAGCGGGCTGTGCAAGGCAAAGGAAAAATTCCGGTGCAACAAGGCTCTGCTGAGAAGCAGCACGGTGAGCAGCAACACCAGGATATTGACAAGTTTATATATTTTCTGCTTCATGGTCGCCGTTCTCTTTGTCCTTCCGATTCGTGTAAACCGTTTTCGCGGTATACGCGCCAATCAGTTTGTCTCTATGCTCCGCAGCAATAAAGCCCTTGCGGTTCACGATATAGCTTCCCAGAAGCTTCAGCACGACAATGGCCTGATTGACCATCTTGACATTCGAGACCTGATCGTCTTCTCTCCAAAGTATCGGGAAGAAGCGCATGTTCTGACGGTAATAGGAGGAACCGAGAATCATGCAGTAATTGAACATCAGATTGTCCTTGTACTTCTCATAGAAACGGCTTTTGAGACTCGAAACCTTGTACATGTTGAGTCCGGAACCAAGGTCATAGATGTGTCTCCCGGTACCGATTGAGAACAAGAGATTATAAACCCGGTTTCCGAAGGTTCGGAAGGCAGAGTAGCCTTGCAGCTTGGATCCGCGCATGAAGCGAGCGCCGAGGAAGCAATCATACTTTCGGTATACCCGACTCTGTAAGTGCGGCAGAATATTTGCAATGTCTCCCTGGTCGTCGCCGTGCAACACGATCACATAGTCAAAGTCATGCTCCATGGCGTATTCGAAGGCAACCTTATGGGAGCCCCCGAGGCCGTAGTTATCATCATTTCTGAGCAGAGAAACCGGAATGGGCAACGGGTGTTCTTCCAGGTAACGCATGGCCGCAGCCTCACCGTTATCCGTGCTCCGGTTGTTCACGACAATGACCTCTGCCAATTCCCGACAAACCTCCGGCTTCAACTGCCCCAGAACACGGACAATCTGCTTCTCGCAGTTATACATCGGGATAAATAAAAGTACTCTATTCATTTTTACTTTCTCTCCCCATCTTTAATGGTTGTAATCCGCTGAGTAATCTTTTGGCATTTTTTCTCTGAATTTCCACCTTAGTATGCCAAATACCAACACAACGTATCCCAATAGGTAAAAAGACAGAACATACATAATCCAGTACGACGGTTCCGTAAGGAAGATAATCGGAAGCTTTAGGAGTACTGTTGTAAAAACTCCCGCCAAATCCCACTTTCTTCTAATACATGTTCCAATCCAGACACAGATAAGAATTAACTCGGGAATAATAGAGTTCCAAATTACTCGTTTTGCTGCAAAGACAAATATATTGGTTTCCCTAGTCATTCCAAGAGTCTCAATAAATCTCGCTCTAAACCCTTTGAACACCGGCGAGTTGGCAAACCATCCTTTATTTAACACAGCCCTAACTGCTTGCTCATCATTATCTGCATCAAATAATCTTGCAGCAAATCCTGCATTGATTAAACTATCTCCTGTTATCCCTGATGCCCTGATAAACAAATCCCATCTTTCTTTTAAAACCACATTCGGATACTTCAGAGTGAGTGCTACGAATGCCCTTTTGAACTCTTGATAATCCTTCGAATTATAATCATCATTTGGATTGTCATTATGATTTCTAATACATGCAGTATTCCAATACATGGTTTCACCGTTTACTCCGGGATTATCCATGATGATTTTAACATCAGCGACCTTATCTATTGCTTTCAATTCTTTTGCATCTCTCACCGTGTCCGCGTGCCGTATCACCTCAACACAAGGTCTCATTAAACTAATCACTTCATAGCTGGAATCCCCCAGTGCCCAATTCTGAAATCGTGTAATTCCTAGAAATCCCATAATAATCAGCGAAATACAAATAACCTTCTTCCGCTTCGAGATAACATTTTTTCTGACAAACACAAGTAAAACACATATCGCCGGCACATAGATGAAGGATTCAGTTCTCCAAGTCGAAACAATGCTACAGAGGGCTGAAAAAAGTAATACTTTCCTCCATCCCCACTTACTCTTGGTTCTATTCATGCCAACCAAAATCACAAGCATTACCAATTCCAAATATACATATATTCCCATACGGTATCCTGAAAACTGATACATCAATATAGGGGGAAGTAAAAATGGTAGTAACTTAATTCCAATATCCAAAGCAGGATTAGAAATAGCGGGAATTTCAAACACCTTTTCAAGCCTAACGACTGAGAACGCAACGCAAAGAGAAATGATAGTGTTCTGCAAAAATATTATTCCTCCAGGAAAAGGTAATATTTGCAACAACACATCTTGATACGCTCCAGTCAATATGTTTTGCCATGGGCACCACATGCCATATGAAGAAATGTCCGTTAGAGTCAGTAAATCATCGTAAGCCCATGTCCCTGGCCAGAGAATTAGTAGCATAATCATCAGAATTGTAAAATAGGGCAAGAAAATACTCACTCCTCTTTTCCAATTTTCATTATTCTGTTTTATTTTCTCATGCGCCTCAAATATAAAACACCAGGTCAGGCTCAAAAACACTAAATATAATATCTTTGTGAGCACAAAATAAAGTGTCTCGTGATCGTATGTAAAATATGCTCTGTCCACTTGAAGTACAGTTGTAACAAACCACTGAACAACCGCAATAATTAGCGGATACTTAATGCGATAACAATTACTCATTTTCTTCCTCAGCTTGCTCGTTCTGTATGCGTTCCTTATAACACTACACAACGTTCTTCATTGTTCTGCCCTTGCTAAGCAGCATGACTATTCCAGCAGAAAGAAGCATATAACCAACGACATATTGTGGGAGATAATACATAAACAGAGAACCCGACTCGGCAGCAAATATAATTACAGTCTTTGCCAAGAAAAATCCGGATATCAAAAAGAGTATCCATCGTCTCTTTACTATAGCATAGAAAAATGCCATTAAAACAAAGGCTGTTGGAATTATACCGTTCCAGAATACATAAAACAAAGGCTCCGGTATTGTATCCGGCTTTTGCTGCCCTAATAGATAGATAAAGTGTTTGCGAACTTCCGGAAACACCGGTCTAATCCCTGAATGCTCTGTAGCACGCCATGCTTCATACCACTCGTTCTGACCTATATCCATAAGATGCACCGCATAACTCACACTGGAGACCTGAACCGTGGAACCGCGCAGTCCAATCGCTCCTGCAAATCTGTCTGAGCGTTCCTTCCAGAGAACATGTGGATACTTAAATGCCAACTGTACCATGCCATCCATATAGTCATCGTACATTTTTTTCGAGATATCTATCTCATAGATTCTCTCTTGATCCCACACATAATAGCCATCTGCATTGGGGTTCTCTTTCAGTATCTCGGGGTGAATGATTGGTGCCATCTTCCGAATTTCTTCTTGGTCTCTAACCGGATCTGCCGCCTTCATTAACTCAACCGCAGGAAGTATCGAAGATCGTATCAGGTAATAATAGCTACTTCCCATGTAATTTTTTTCCACACGGTGAATTGAACCAAAGACCACAATGCAAAGTACTATTGCTGCGAGGCGCTCCGGTATCGTGTTCTTAGTCAACGCGACAATTGCGATGATTCCGAGAATCATATAGATGATGTTCTCACTTCGCCATTCAGAGATTACTCCGATTATGATTGCAAATGCAATAAGTCCTGCTCTTTTACACTGTCTTTGCTTTAAGAACTTCGCAACCAATACAACTGCTAAAACCTCCAAATATATCAACAATCCCGTTCGATATCCGCCGAATTGATAAATCACGACCGGAGGAAGCAAAAACGGGAAAAGTTTCACAACAATATCAGCGATTGGATTAGTAAGTCTCTTTAATCCAAGGTCTTCTTCTGCAATCACCAGTATGGTAGGGAGACAAAAAGCAATGATTACATTTTGTATGAAAATAATCCCCCCGGGAAACGGAAGAATATGTGCACAACAAATATAAAACAAACTCGTAAAAATATGCTGCCATGCATTTAAGCGATACGCTTTTGTAAAAAGAAGCGTTGAAACATCATCCCAGGCCCAAGTTCCGGGCCAAAGAATAAGGAGCAATATCATCTGAATTGAAAAATACACTGCAAATATTTTTGCTCCTCTGGTCCATCTCTTATCTCCAGCTCTGATTTTCAGAACAGCATGTGCCAGAAACGTCCAAAATGCACACAGCATTCCAAGCGAGCATAAGCGAGTCGCCCATATAATTCCTGCCGGCAGTTCCGGTGTTTCCGTAAAAAACATCTTGTCTGCACCGCTCAGGGTTAAGAACAACCATTGAGCTACTCCTATCCCAGCGGCTAGCAGTAGCATCAAACCATCCTCTTGCTTACTTTTCATCTCCATGATTCTTACCCCCCTTTGTAGACACCCCTCGTAGGAAAGAAGCCGTCTTTACTAATTAATCTTTCCTTCTAAAACGCATAAAACTCATCAAAATTGAGAATAGTACCGCTGCATACAACATTCCGTTAATCGGAGTAAATATCGCTCGCGTATCATCATACTCACGGTATTCCCGGCCGTTCACAACAAATTTGCCATTCACGTAAATACCGCCGTACCTATCCACAACAACGGAGGCTTTCCCGGTCTCGTTTAAAATCTGCACCCCCCTACCGCTCTCGCCGGGAGTAATAACAATCCACTCATCACCACTACCGTTTCCATCGGACTCTTGTTCGATTCGAACACTCCCCGCACTACCAAAGTCCTGCACAGTTGCGGCATGAACCGGACTTGCCACAAGCATTCCGGCCAACAGACCGATTACCAAACTTTTATTCATTGTTTGTCTTTCCTTCCAATTTTGTCTCAACTCTATAGTATCCGTTATTTTCATGCCTCATAGATTTTCCGGTACTTAAAATAGAATCACGGCAAGTCTGATTCGCTTCTTTTGGGAACGTGGCAATATAAATAGAGGAAATACCATCCTCCCAAATAATTTGCGAAATAGTACATCGCATATTTCACCGGCGCTGTTAAGATAATGCAGACAAGTTCAATTAACAACACGAGGAAAACCAGCGAAAAATCGAAACGTCGCTCCCATAGAGATACCAAGAATAGCTCTGCGGTCAATACAATCGGAATCCATAATGCCCAAAACACAAAATTCATGTTCATTCCGAACAGAGTGAACTGTCCCCCCAGAAATTTCGATACTCTATTACGAAGTCCTGAATTCAATGTCTTAACCTTCAGCGGCGAAATGTCGACATCCCAGTCCTTCAAATTTTCCGCATTCACATTTTCTGTCGTCTGCAGATACCCTGCTTCGCTGTCAAAGCCTACGGAAATCACAAATTCATTCCAACGGCAGCGCAAAAAATCTTGTGGATAGTTCATGATTAGCTTTGTACTGCTCCGTAAAAACTGAGTCATGTCCTTCTCTGTATAGTCCGTTCTCGGTTTTACCAGCGTATAAGCCCGGTTTGTCTTGGTCATAATGTCCTCTATCGCATAGACCTTATCAATTGCCTCCACTTCCTCCCGATGTGTTTCCCAGTCAAACTTCGGATCCTGAAAGATAGTATAAATCGGCATAACGAAATTGATGGCGACCGGCGAATCCCCTCCTGCAAAGTTTCTCTCGCAGACTGAATAACCCGTAATACTCAAAATCATAATCAGCATTGCCGTCAGCACTGGCTTTACAAACGTACGTTTTCGTTTCATCAAGAGGGCAGCCAACATGAGCGGATACAAAACAAGCAAGAATTTAATCTCCGTTCGTATGCACACAAGTCCACTGACCAACAGATTAAGCCACAGAATCTCTCGTCGAAATTCTGTCTTCCCCCCACAATTCCAAAGTACCAGATAACGTTGGAGAAAAAGGATGAGCAGAATCCCAAAAAGGAAAGTCCGCATAGGCTGGTACAGATAGTACAATGAAACCGGACTAAACAGCAGTACTGATATAAAACGAGCTTTTCTGCCGGTTATGACTCTACATTGCTGAATCAAATCCGCATAAATCCATGAGGCTAGCGCACATTGAAATAACACAATCGAACCTCGATGGAAGAAAAACATCAGTGCTACAATATGTATAGCTGTCGCAAACAGTCCTTGATTGTAATGAACTTTCAAAACAAGTGCAGAGTGCTTCAAAATACTAAATTCGTCGACTTCCACCCAATTACCTGGCCAAAGCAGAAGCAGACCCACAAGAAGTACCGCGAAAATCAACAATGCCAAGCGAAACTTTTCTTCTATTCGCTGCTTCCGCAAAGCAGTTATTGTCTGTCCCAAAAATAGGTACAGCAAAAAAAGCTGCACTAATTTGCATACAGAATATAACAGGTATGAACTTCTCTCCGAAAAATTAAAATGCTGCCAGTCAAAATATAGCGAGAAAGGCAAATAAGCCAACAGAACCGCTAAACGAACAAGATCTGTCTTTGAAAGCCTCTTCCATCCCATCATTCCCCACCGAAAGACAAAAATTCTGTCATCCTTTCTTTGAGAACCGAATCAGATTCAGCAAAAGAGAAAATATCACCGCCGCATACAGAAAGCCGTTAATCGGAGTAAAAACAGCCTTCATGCTGCCGTCTTCCTTATACTCTTTGCCGTTCACATAGAGCTTGCCGTCCACATAGACACCGCCGTAGCGGTCCACGGAGACCACAGCCTTGCCGTTCTCATCGACAATCTTGACACCTCTTCCGCTCTCCCCCGGACTCACGACAATCCAGTCATCGCTCCCGCCGTTGTCGTTCGGCTGCTGCTGCACGCTGACATTGCCCGCCGTGCCGAAATCCTGTACTTCCGCTGCGTAGATCGGCGTCGCCGCGAGCGTCGCCAGCAAGAACGCCATTGCTATTTTTTTCTTCATTGCTCTCCCTCAGTAATATTGTTCCAGAATGCGGTTATACATGCCGATCAGCGGATACAGCCGATACTTGGTGAGATAGCCCTGCGGCCAGGTCGTGTCGCGAAGAAAGTCCTTGAACTCCTTCCGCTTCTGTTTGCTGACCAGCGCGAGCGCCATTAAGAGCGGGCGGAAACGCGTCCGCCGGTCCACATAACTGCCCACGCCGAATTCTTCGTTGTGGCGAAGCGCAAAGTAGGCTTTCACAGTGTCCCGCTTCGGCTCGTAGATGAAGCGCTTCAAAGACTCCCAGGCGAGCGGGCGGAGCTCAAACTCGGTCACAAGCTGATTCTCGCAGTAAATGCACAGCGCCGCACAAGTCTCAATGATGTGTTTCTGCAACTCTTTCGTGTAGGAAAAGAAGATTGCATCCTCCTCCTGCTCGCAGTTCCGGATTGCAAAGGTCTTGCCGTCCTCCCGGCGATAGCCGACGGTACTGCCGTTCGGCGAGTTGCATATCATCTCAAAAGGTGTGGAGACCGTCATGAGGGCCCGCGCCGAGCGGAACGCGTCAATGTAGCCGCGCTTCTCGGCATTCGCCGGCTGCTCGTTCAGGAAGGGAATCAGGCCGATGTAAAAGCCGAGCATCTTAGTCTTCGGGAACAGGTGGCAGAGGTTATCCTGAATGGTGCCTCTCCAGCCGATGTCCACAATCGCAATTTCCTCTTCCGCACCGTTCAGCGCCCGCTCCTCGCAGTAGGAACGCAACAACGCGCGCTTCTGATCCCGCTCCGCTTCCATACAGTCGAGAAACTCTTCGTCGGCAAAGAGCGCCTGCACGCGCTTATCCTGCCAGGGGTAGGTAATTACTTCTTCCGGCGGAAGTTCGTGCCGCACGAGATACTCGCGCACGGCTTCTAGTTCCACGCCGAGCGAGGTGAAGAGCGCCTGCATCGACTGAATCGAGTACTGATTCCAGAGGCGCATGAGTTCCTTCGTGCTGATCTCGCGGAGCGAAGGCATGAAGGTCGCAAGGCGACTCACCTCGAGAAGATAAGACTTCGGATAGGTGCGCTTCGAGACCGCGGCCATCGCGTCGTAAATCTCCTTGTAGAACTCACCTTCGCGCGTAAAGAAGTAGATTTTCTGGATGCCCCGCGCCATTGCCTCTTCCGCGAGGTTCTGCACAAAGCCGTAGAAGAAGAGGCTCACATCGTCGGTGCCGGTAAGCGGCGCGCCCGGGTACTGCAGCGGTTTTTTCGCATCTCCGACAAAGTTCCGCTCCCGCTCCTCTCTTTTTTTATGCTCCTCCGCGGGCAGATAGCGCTCGGCCGCAATCCCGAGCCGCTTCGGGACTTCCACATCGCTGTAGGCGTTGTCCCCGAGATGCATGTGCTCAGCCGGTGTGACGTTAAGCAGCTTCTCTGCCTCCTCAAAAAGTCTGCCCGAGCGCTTGTTAACGCCGAAGTCGCAGGAGACCAACACGCGCTCCAAGGGCTTCGAAAAGCCCGCCGCCTCGATTAACTCCCGAAGGAACGCCTCACCCGCATAGAAATCCGAAATGCAGACCAGTCTCTTGTGCGGAATGCTGTCAACCTTTGCCTCAATGCCGGGATCCAGGTAGATGTGCCGCTTTTCTGCGGCGAGCTCCTCCGCAACGAGGCGCTCGGTCAACGCGCTCAGCTCTTCATCAAGTAGCGGTTCAATGGACGCACGCACCAGAACTTCGCGGAAAACCGCGTGAAGCTCGTACTCATCGTCATAGCCCTGCGCAGTACTCTGCTGCCCCAAATCACGCTCTACCGTCTGGCGCAGACGAAACAGCGCCCTTGCACTCCGGTACTCCTCCTTGAGTAAGTCCCCGCGCTGCTCCAAAAGTACAGCCGCGCTCTCCACCTTGATGGCATCCGGATGGCAGTCCCTCCGCAAGATGGTATCCCAGATATCCAGTGATAGAAGCTGATAGCTTTGCATTTGCGCGAAGCTCCTTTCCTTGTTTACAGTCCCCGCAGCTTATACCAGAGCTTGCGGAGCAGTTTGCTCTTACGAATAAAGCCGACCCGCTTGAGGCGCCCGAAGAGCGAATTGTCCACGATGACCGGCGGCGCATAGCTCTGCTCTGCGAGTTTTTCGTCCATGACAACATCCGCCGAGACGGCAGGGCGCGTGTAGCTTCTGTCGTAGACCGCGGGCTCTGCCGGTTCCCGGCGCGCCGCCATGTCGCTGACTGCCTCGTAGAACTGCTCGAAACCGTGCTCCAAATCCTTATCCGCCATGTAGCGCTTGCCCGCCTCGGACATTTGGGCCGCCGTCTCCGGGTGATCCAGAATTTCGATCAAAGCCTGGGCAATCGACTCCGGCGTGGTGTGCGCGAGGCGCACGCCCTCGTTCGGCATGTCGTAGAAGTTATTTTCCATGTAGAGGTCTACGACCGGCAGACCTGCCGCCATCATCTCAAACGGAATGCGCGAGGGGTTCGAAGAACTGATGCAGAGTCCCACCTCGCACTTATTGTAAAGCGCATTGCACTTTTCAAGCGGGATGATGCCGAGGTTCTCGTGTTCAAACCAGACATTCCCCTTGATGTTCGAGCCGTAGAGATAGATTTTCACATCCGGGCGCAGAAACTTCACAATGCCGAGCGCTTCAATGCCGAGCACACTGCAGCGGCGCGGCTTATCGGGCTGATAGACAAAGCAGATGGCGTGTTCCTTCTTTGCCTCCGGCAGCGGACGGTAGATGCGCCGGTCGGCGCAGAAATCGAAATAGCGGGAAGGCGTGTGGTACTCTGTCTGCATCTTGTGCGAAAGCCAACGGCCTATGGTGACCGGCTTTAAACCGTAGCCGTAGGAATTGCAGGCGAGAATGTAACCGTCACCCATGGGGTTAAAGAGCGCCTCAAAGTCCTGAATGAAGTAGGCTTTTACAGCAGAACTATTGCAGTCCCGCGCCACCTTGGCCGTAAACCAGGCAGTCGCGAAGATGATGTCGTACTCTCCCTGAATGTCGTAGCCCAGAATAAAGCGGCAGTCATGCTTTCCGAAGAGGGTCTCTGCCTGGCGGCGGAGTTCCTCGGAATTCTTGACTTCTCCCTTATCTTCCACATAGACATCGCACTCATAACCCTTGCGAATCAAGTATTGCACGTTCTGGAGTATGGTTCTGTGTCCCCCGGAGCCCTCGATCAGCGACGGCAGTACCCACGCAGCTCTCATTTTTCCTCCCCGTACTTTCTCCGAAACTCAAGACGCGACATCCAATGCCGCTTGATAATTGCCTCATACTCCGCATTCTGCTGCTGCAGGGTCTGGATGATATTTCCCTGCTGCTGCACGATGCCGAGTCTCTCCTCCGCAATCTTGTGTGCCTCGTTTAAGCTGCGGTCGCGCTCGTCGATTAGCTTTGCCTGCGCCTCAATGGCCGCATCCTTTTCAGCGACCAATTTTTCATCCGCCGCAATCCGCGCATCTCGCTCGTCTATCATCTTCGATTGATTTGCAATCGCCGCATCCTTTTCCGCGACCAATCTTTCATCCGCAGCAATCCGCGCATCCCGCTCATCTATCATCTTCGATTGGCTCGCAATCGCAGCATCCTTCTCGGCGACCAATCTTTCATCCGCCGCAATCCGCGCATCCCGCTCGTCTATCATCTTCGACTGCTGCTCGATTGCACGGTAACGCTCCTCGTAAAGGCCCTTCAATTCGTCAAAGCGCGCCTGCGTGTACTTATACTTGGAGCGGTAGAAGTAGAGATCCTTATAATACTTGAAAAAGCCCGCTTCCTCGAGTCTGTCGTACCAGTATCTCCCCTTCGGGAAGAGTATGCCGAGGCCGCAGCTATGCGTAAAGTCAAAGTAGCAGTCGTACTCCTTCTTGGTCTTTTCCCAGTGGTCGCAGGAGCCTTGGTCGATCGGGCTGTACACATCGTGGAAGAGGACGATGCCGTTCTCCTTTAACTTGGGAAGCCAAGTCGTAAAGTCGTGCTCCACGTCCTCAAAGGTGTGTCCGCCGTCGATGTGCAGAATGTCGATTGAATTGTCCGCAAAGTTCGGGCGCGCGTCGTCAAAGCACATCTGGAAGAGGTGCAGGTTTACCTCCGGATAATAGGTCGCGGCGGTCTTCTTCACGAGCGCATAGACTTCCTCGCCGGTAATTTCCGCGCCGATATCGCCGCTCCACATATCCACCGCATTGATTTCGGTGTTCAGCTTAAAATCTCGCACGGCCTGACAGAAACTAAAGAGCGAGCAGCCGTACTGACTGCCGAGCTCCACCAGGCGCTCCGGGCGCACAAACTGCAATAAATCATAGGCAAAATCCCGGTGCCCTTCCCAGTAGGCAAATTTAAGCTTCGGGTTTAACTGATCTGCGTCATATCGCGGGTCTGAGACGACCCAGTCGGTTTCATGGTTCATGCTCTATCCTCTCGATTTTGAATTCTTCAATCACGTGGTTGATGACACCGTGCATGGGTTTTAACGCGATTGCCTGCACATGCAGAACGCTGTGCACCCAGCACTGCACGGTGTGCACCATCTGGTCATAGCCCTCGCCGATGCCGAGGGTCAGGAAATAATCGCCCTCCTTGACCTCCGGCCAATGGAAAGAAAGGGAGGCTTTTCTCACTTCTCCCTGCTTTACACCCTCAATCATAATATTCTCGCCGAGGGTGCTCTGCGCAAAAATACTGTTTCCGTACTTATCCTTAAAAGTATAGCCGATTATGATATTGTCTGCATCTTTTTTCGCGTGCAGTAAAAGCTCAATGCGCACCGCATCGCCGGGCTTTACAACATCCACCGCCTCGCCGTTAATCAGCATGCGACAGCGATCGATTAAAATATCCTGCGCACCGCCTATGCTCTCCTTCGGTGCATCGACCCAGCCGATTTCCGCCTTCTCTTTTTCTCTGGCTGCGGCCTCCAAGGCAAGCGCTTCCGCCTCTGCCTCTGTGGCAGCGTTTAAGCGCGCATCTTCGTCTTTTGCGGCCGCCTCCTCACTCTGGAATACGCTCGTGTGGAGCAGCTTTAAATAGTCCTCAATGACCTCGAGCGGCTTGCCCTCGCGGATTATTTTTCCGCGGTCGATTAAAATCACGCGATCCGCCATATTCGCAATGCTGTTCATGTCGTGAGTCACAAGGAGCTTGGTGACGCCCTTCATCTCCTCCTTCATGAAGGTATTGCACTTCTGCTGGAAGAAGATATCGCCGACCGAGAGCGCCTCATCGACAATCAGGATTTCCGGTTTGAAGCTGATCATAACCGCGAAGGCGAGGCGGGCAAACATACCGCTCGAATAGGTCTTGACCGGCTGCCCCATGTACTCGCCGATGTCCGCGAAGTCCACGATTTCCTTGACTTTCTCCTGCATCTCCCCGTCGGAAAAGCCGCGCATGGAGCCGTTTAGGAAGATATTTTCATAGCCCGTGTACTCCGGGTTAAAACCGGTGCCGAGCTCGAGCAGAGCGGAGATTTCGCCCCGGGTCTCTATGCTGCCCTCGCTCGGCGTGATGACACCGGTGATGAGCTTTAAGAGCGTCGACTTGCCCGCGCCGTTTCGCCCGATGATGCCGAGGGTCTCTCCCTTCTTTACGGTAAAGGAGACTTGGTCCAGCGCCTTATAGAGCGTGTGGTATTTCTTTTTGGTGAGCGAGAACAGTTCCTTGACCCTGTCCTGCGGTCTCTCGTAGAGGTTATAGAACTTGCTCACGCCTCTCACTTCAATGGCATTTTCGTTTTGATTCATCGCTTATCCTCAGAGCACGTCTGCAAAGTACGGTTTTAATTTCCGGAAGGTGTACATACCGAGCGCAAAAATCGCGCCTGTGACCGCCCAGAAGTAGAGCGTATAAAGGGGCTTGGTCCAGAAGGGGATGTGCGCATAGAGCGAATCCCGGTAGCCCTCAACCAGGTAATAAACCGGGTTGAGTTGGAAAATAAAGCGCAGTTTCCCGCTCAGCACCTCCGGTCCCCAGACAATCGGAATGGCCCAGAAACCAATCTGGATAAAGATGCCCACCAGCTGACTTGCATCTCGCATGTAGACCGTGACCGAGGAGGTAAAGAGCACCACGGCAAAGACCAGCATGAAGTTACAGAAAATATAGTAGGCGAGCTGCAGATAGTACCAGTCCGCCGTGTAGCCCGAGAAGTTCAGGATGACGGTCACAATGCCGAGAAAGATACCGTGAATGATGAGCGAGGTTCCGACCTTAACAAGCGGAATGAGCCCCACGTTAAAGTTCAGCTTCTTCACGAGATAGGAGTACTCGAGAAAGGCATTGGTGCCCGCGCCGAGCGCATCCGAGAAGAAAAACCAGGCGACAATGCCGGATATCATCCAGATGATATAGGGCGTGCCGTCCGGGCGCGAGCCGTTCCTTAAGCCGACGGTAAAGACAAACCAGTAAATGAGTACCGTGATGAGCGGCTGCACGATGCCCCAGACCACGCCGAGGTAGGAGCCGCTGTACCGTGCCTTAAAGTCGTTCTTTACGAGCTTCCCTATCATCTTTTTATCTTTTTCAAAAAATACGCGAAGTCTGTTCATTCACTCTCCCCAATTGCCCGATTCCAAAATGCCTGTATCTCTTCCGGCGAAAAGCAGGTATCAAAGCGTTTTCTTGCCGCGCGCGCCATGCTTTTAAGCCGCGCGGGATTTGCCGCGAGTTCCGCAATCCGCGCAGCAAACGCGCCGCTCTCCGCGGCAAAATAACCGCTCACGCCGTCTTCTATCACTGTTTTATTATAGCCCACCGGAGAGAGAATCGGAACAACTCCGGCCGACATATATTGAATGGCCTTAAAGCCGCCCTTGCCGAGCGTATAGGCGCTCTCTGTGAGCGGCATGAGTCCTATCTCCGCTTCGCGGAGGGCTGCTATGCCGCGCTCGCGGCTCCAGGGTACATTTCGCAGTTTAAGCTGCTTGGTCTCCTCGGTAAGCGGTGCATTTGAGACCACCTGTAACTCCGGACGCTTTCCTGTCTCCCGCACAATCGTTTCGGCGGCTTGCTCCAGTGCCGGAATAAGTGCTTCGAGATACTTTAGGTTATCGCGGGTGCCGAGCCAGAGTAGTTTTAACGCCGCACCGTCACTTCCCTTGCTTGCAAGGAGACTTTCTGTCTCCTCGCGCCGAAAGGCGCGGTCTGTGGTCGGAAGCAGCTCTACCTTCTCTCTCGCGGTTTCGCTTACGGTTTCCCTGAGGTAAGCGCCGGTCACGGTGATTTTGCGTGCCGCTTCTTCGAGCACGGCCTTTTCGGCCCGAGAGAGTTCGCCGTCCAGCGCAATGTTATCGTCAAAGTCCCAGTAGAATTTCTTACCGCGGAGATAGCGTTTTAAAAGTCCCGCGAGAAGGAGCGGACAGGCACGCGGAAAAAAGCGCCGGTTTAAAATCACAACCTCCGACTTCCAAACAAGGGCATCCAGCGCCATTGCGCCGAGCGTCGTGCCGAAGGTAATGCCGCCCATGAAGAGCTTTAGCGCAAGCTTCACGACCTTGCCGTAACGCCTCCCGTAAAAAAGACGGTACATCCACCGCGGCGTCATATTGACCATACGGCAGGGTTTATCCGCGAGGTATTGGTAGAGGCGGTAATAGGAAGAGCCGTCCTCCTCGCACTTCAGAAACACCAGAGTTTTATGCTCAGTCGTAGCGCGCATAAATTTCCCTCATTTTCTTTTCGTTTTCTTCGCGGGAAAACGCGCCGATCCGCAGTCTATTATACTGTCCGTAGGCCTCCCGTTTCTTACAATCCCGAAGCAAAATGCTTACGTTTTTCTCCCAGGCTTCCGCAGCGTGCGGCGGCAGCAATTCGCCGCCTTCACCAGGCAGTATTAAATCCCGGTTTCCGCGCACAGCGGAGGCAAGAACCGGCAGTCCGGCAGCCATCGCTTCCATGACCGCAACCGGCAGTCCCTCCTGCAACGAGGGGAATAAGAATAAATCCGCCATCCCGTAGAAGCGGAACACATCCGTGCGGTAGCCGGGGAATATCACCTGCGCTTCCACACCGAGTGCCTTGGCTTTCGCCTTTAATTCATCCTGCAGTTTTCCGTGTCCCAGAATGACCAGCGATAACGTGGGGTCGTTAAGGCGCCGCAAGACTTCTAGGAGCAGCGCCTGATTTTTCCGCGGTATCATTTCTCCGGCCGTTAACAGCACCCGCTTTTCGGGGCTTATTCCGAGTTCTTCCCGGAGCCCCGCGCTTTCCGCACTGCCGCGCTGTACCGCTTCTATGTCTATGCCGACGCCCGGCAGGAGGTCTGTGTGGCGGGCCGAGAACTTTTTCTTGGCGCGCGCATAGTCCTCGCGATTAATTAGGAGCAGGCTGTCCGTAAAGCGAGACAAGTACTTTTCGACCGGATAGTAAATAAGCCAGTTCTTCTTCGGCGCGCCGTCAAAAAAATGAAAGCCGTGCGCCGTATAAATCACATTCTGTAAACTAGCTCGTGCGGCCGCAAGCCGCGCACAGGCAGCTCCCATGGGGGTGTGACAGTGGAGTAAGTGAACCCCCTCACGGCGAATGAGCGCCGTGAGTTCTCGCACGGCGCTCATATTCTTTCGGTTCCAGGGCTCCCGCGCAAACGCAATCTGGTGACAGCGTATGCCGGTGCCCTTTAACCTGTCGTTATTGTCCCCGTAGGAGGGCATGTCAAAATTGGAGGCATAGTGTACTTCATAACCTCTTTCCTGCAGGAGGCGCACATTGTTCATCTCAAACTGCGGCACAAAACCGCTCACGGTTGTGACCAGCAGCGCCTTTTTGCTCCCGCTCATCTCTTTCCCTCCTCTTTTCGCAGTTCACGCTTCGCTCAGAGTTTGAGCTCGCCGCTCAAATCCTCCGTCTGCTGCACCGCCGTAAGCTGGCCCTCCGCAACGCCCTCGGTCTTCTCTTTCATGAAGAGGATTTTCGGCGTCATGAAAATGAGCTTTAAATCGAGAAAAATCGAATAATTGCGAATGTAAATCAAATCGAGTTTCAGCTTGTCATAGGGCGTTGTATTGTAGACACCGTAAATCTGTGCGTAGCCGGTGAGTCCCGCCTTTAGCTTGAGGCGGTAATCAAACTCCGGTATTTCCTTCTTGTACTCGGCCGCAATTTCCGGGCGCTCCGGCCGCGGGCCTACCATGCTCATCTCCCCTTTCAGGATATTGAGGACCTGCGGGAGCTCATCGAGTCTGGTTGCACGCAGCAGGTTGCCCACTTTCGTAATGCGGTTATCTCCCTGCGCGGCGAGCCGGGCCACACCGTCTGCCTCCGCGTTGACCCGCATGGTGCGGAATTTCAGAATGTCAAAAGTCTTTCCGCCCTTTGTCAGGCGACACTGCTTATAGAAGACCGGGCCGCCGTCCTCAAGCTTAATCGCGACTGCGATAAAGAGGAAAAAGGGCAGGCTGACGAGCAAGAGCACGCCCGCACTCATTATGTCCAGCACGCGCTTACAGAAGAGCTGATCCACCTGCAGGCCGTCGTTCCGGGAGAGCAGAAGCACGGTGTCAAAGAGCTTTAGCTCATCCGAACTCCTAACCAGCACATCGCTGATCTTCGGAATCATGTAGACGCGCTTATCCATGTCATAACAGCGCTTGAAGATCAGATTGCGGTCATGGCTTCCGAGGTCTCCTATAATCACACCGCCGTACTTCGGCACTTCCGCCATGATGCGGTCTACGCCCTCGCTGATATGGATGGCCGCGGTAAGCACGTATTTATCGTCCCGCGAATTCATCTTCTCGAGCACGTGCGCAACCGAGCGCTTTCCGTAGATTAAAAGGAGCTGCCGCGGCGGAAAAAGGAGGTTATAGGTCCACTGGAAGAGGGTTGCCCAGAAGAAAACCAGCACCATATCCACTGCGGTCAGAATGGCAAAGGGCAGCGGCACGTACCAGTGGCGTTCCACCAGTGCGAGCAAGAGGTAGCCGAATACATTGGTCGCGAGTATCGCAAGGAACTGCGAGTAGATGATGTTGTTCTTCCGGAAGAAGCCTATCTTCAAGCCACCGTAGAGGTTGTGAAAGACAAACAGCATAATTGCATAGAGGCCGGTCATAAACCAGTTGCCGCGGCGCCAGAAGGGCATCGTGATGATGCGGTTATAGTAGTGCGTCCAAAGGACGTAGTAGAGCCCGATTTCCACGGCGAGGATAATTGCCGCCGCCGCGAATTTAATCAGGCGTTTATATCGTTCCATCTGTTCCATACATCACTCCGCCGCTCGTCCGAGTGCAATGAGGCCCCAGAATACCGGTGCCGCAACCGGGACATTGATGTTGACAAACGCCTGGCAGGCATAGCAGACAATGGCAACACCGATTGCATAGAGATAGGCGCTGTTCGCGCGCGGCAGGCTGCCGTCCCGCTTTTCATTCAGCGCTCGCGCCTTTTGAAAGGCTGCCTTCACGCTGAACACGAGGATGCTAAGGTGCGCGAGCAGACCGAAGGGGCCAACGGTAAAGAGATACTGAATGTACTCGTTGTGGGCCGAATCATAGTACTGTCCCGCAATGTAGTTCATCTCGTTCCAGCGGTGCGTGACCATGTAACTCACAAAGGTATCGGGCCCGCTGCCGAAGATGCGGTTTAAAATCGGGAGATGCAGGTACTCGTCGATACCTGCGCGCCACACGTAGCCGCGGAAAGTACCCCATTCGTCGCGGAATTTTAAATAGTCCGCGAGACTGCCGAACTTCTCTTTGACCGTCTCATAGGGCAGGCTGTTCGCATAGGCGAAGACTGCGATGAACGCAAGCAGCGAAAGGCAGAGCACGGCGGTATAGCCGCGAATCCAGCGTTTTGCGTGCGCGCTCTCCGTGATTTCCTTGTTCCGCTCCCGGTAGAGAAGGGCAAGCGAAACAATGCAGAGCACCGCACCGAGGTAGGGCAGAAAGCGTATGCCGCCGAGCACGCGAAAGAGACCGTAGAGCGGAAGCACCTTGCCCGCCATGGATACGCTGACACCCGCAATGTAGCAGATTGCGAGGATGAGGGTCGAGAGCAGCAGGAAGTAGCGCGCTCTTCCCTTGCTGCTTCGGAAGGCCGCGAACGGCAGTGCGCCGAAGAGACCCGCAAGGCTTAGATAGGCGTTATCCGAAGCGCCGGTAATCAGCGCGAGGGTCGATACCAAATAGACCAGGTAGTAAAAGCCGATGCGCCCTGTCTTCTCCTCGCTCAGCACAAAGAGGGTGCCCGAAACCGCGACCACCAACGCCACGTAGACCGTGTAGGTGTTGATGTTGCCGAAGGTTGACATAAACATGCCGTACTGCTCCGGAAGCATCTCCGCCCGGAAGTTCAGGAGGTCCAGGTTGTAGAAATCGCTGTAGCCGAGGAGGCAGACCGCGAGACCCACCGCGAGAAAGACCGTCAGGTACTTTTTCGAATACTTGAGATTTCGCGCCACCAGAAAATACACCAGCGTGATTAACACAATGTAAAGGAAGCCCACATAACGCCCGTCAATGCCGGTCAGTGCCTGGTACATGAACTTCCCGGAGAGCAGGGTCGCAAGCAGCGAAAAGCCGAAAAAGGCAAGCACCGCCCAATCGGCACGGTTCATATCGCTCCGATCTCCGAAAGGCTTAAACTGCCGTCCGCCGTCCAAGTACACCACTCCCATGCAGACAATCAGGAGCAGGGACACGGTGACAAAGGTGACCAGCTTGGTTTCCAGCATATTAAAATAGCGATCCGTAAAAATCAGCGGGAAGAGCCCGAATATGAGCATGAGCCATGCACCCGCAAGCCAGGCCGGGCGATTGTCGCTCACTTGTGTCTGCTTTGTTGTCTTGGTCGCCGCACTCGCCTGTGTCTTCTGCGCCTCGGCGCTTCCTGTTATCTTCTTTTTCTTAGCCATGTTCCCCCTTATGCAATCAGAGTAAGGGCGTAAAGCCCCGCTCCTCCTGCTGTCCGCGACGTTTTTCCGCAAGCTGCGCCGCTTCTGCCGCCTTGGCCGCCTCTTCCGCAAAGACCTCCTGCGAGTTGAACGCAAGCTTTCCGCGGCGGTCTTCCTTCACGTAGCTGCCGTCCGGGCAATAGATGCTCGCCTTTACATTGTCCCGGAGCTCGGTGTCAAGATAGCGCAACACCTCCGCGCGTATCTCGCTGTCCACAATCGGGAATACAATCTCGACGCGGTTATCCAGGTTTCTTGACATCCAGTCGGCAGAGCCGAGGTAGAGGCTCTCTTCGCCGTCCGCGTGGAAGCGGAAGATGCGCGCGTGCTCTAAGAAGTTGCCGACAATGGAGCGCACACGGATGTTCTCCGAGATGCCCGGGATGCCGACCCGAAGGCAGCAGATGCCGCGGATGATAAGGTCTATCTGAACGCCGTCCATGCTCGCGCGGTACAGTTCCCGTATCATGCCGGGATCCGAGAGTGAGTTCATCTTCGCCATGATGAAGGCGGGCTTACCGGCGCGCGCCGCCGCACGCACTTTTTCAATCTCGCGAACAAACTTATCGCGCATCCAGAGCGGTGCTACCACAAGGCGGTTCCAGAAGAGCGGCTCGGAATAACCCGAGAGCATGTTAAAGACTGCGGTCGCATCCTCGCCGAATTCACGTCTGCAGGTCAGCAGTCCCAAATCCGTATAGAGCTTTGCGGTCGAGTCATTATAGTTACCCGTGCCGAGGTGCACGTAGCGGCGTATGCCGTCCTCCTCGGAGCGCACCACAAGGGTGATCTTAGAGTGGGTCTTTAAGCCGAGCAGGCCGTAAATCACATGGCAGCCCGCTTTCTCAAGCATCTTTGCCCAGACAATGTTATTTTCCTCATCAAAGCGCGCCTTCAACTCGACCAGCACCGTGACCTGCTTGCCGTTATCCGCCGCCTTGGCGAGCGCCTGAACAATGGGCGAGTTGCCGCTCACGCGGTACAGGGTCTGCTTGATGGCGAGCACGTCAGGATCCTTTGCCGCTTCCTGAATGAAGTTCACGACCGGGTCAAAGGACTGGTAGGGGTGACTTAGGAGAATATCGCCCTCGCGGATGTTCGCGAAGATGCTCTTCTCGTTCACAAGAGCCGGAACCGGCTGCGGCACGTGTTTCGGAAGCTTTAAGCGCTCAAAGCCGCTCACGCCGTAGAGTTTCATGAGCACGGTTAAATCGAGCGGACCGTTGATCAGGAAGAGATCATCCGGCTCGATTTCCAGCTCACTCTGCAGAATCTGTAAGAGCTCTTCGTCCATGCCCTCTTCTACTTCCAGACGAATGGCCTCGCCCCACTGACGGCGCTTTAACTTTTTCTGGATTTCGACCAGAAGGTCTGCCGCCTCCTCCTCATCCAGCTCAAACTCCGCGTTCCGCATGATGCGGAAGGGATGTGCCGCGAGGATATCGTAGTTTAAGAAGAGGGAGCTGATGTTCCGCTCAATAATCTCCTCGAGCAGAATAAAGCTCTTCTCCTCCGTAGAGCGCCCCGTGACCTCGGGCGGAAGTTCCACGAGGCGCGGCAGCACCGAGGGCACCTGCACAATCGCAAAGTCCGGGCGCAGACCTCCCTTTTTCTTCTTCTCTTCGATGCGGATGAGGGGCTTCACATGCTCCTTTTTCCGTATCAACGCCGCGATATTCAGCGTTTTATTCCGAATGAGCGGGAAAGGCCGCGAGGAGTCCACCGCCATCGGCGTGAGCACCGGGTAAATGGTGTCCTTAAAATAGCGGTCCACAAAGTTCCGCTCTTTTTCCGAGAGTTCCTCGTGGCTCGAAATAAGGTGTAAGCCCTCTTTTTCGAGCGCCGGAATCACGCTGCGCTTTAAGCTGCGGTACTGGAGCGAGACCATCTCGTGGGTCTCCTCCGAAATCTTCTTTAACTGCTCCGCCGCCGTTAAGCCCGCAATATCCCGCCGCGTGAAGTCCGCGAGCACCTGCTCCTTTAAGGAGGCCACGCGCACCATGAAGAATTCATCCAGATTCGAACTCACGATGCTAAGGAACTTGAGGCGCTCAAAGAGCGGGATATTCTTATCGCGCGCCTCGTTTAAGACACGCAGGTTAAACTGGAGCCAGGAGAGTTCGCGGCACACGTAATAGGCCGGATTGTTTAAATCAAGCGTCTTCGCGGTGCCAAGCTTCTCGGTCTTTTTGTCCTGCTTCTTTTCCTGCTTTCGATTCGTTTTTGTATCCTGTTTGTTCTTCTTCTCGTTATCCTTTTTCATACAACGCCGCTCCCAAGGCTTCTTCTCTGCCGGAACTCCGGGCGAATACCGAATACATTGCCGAACGAGGGTGTACACTGGAAGAAACTAAGGCGCTCCAATGTCATATCACCGCCGTAGGCTGTCGTAAAGAGGAGGGTTCCGTCTTCTTTGAGCCGCACGCGATACTCACCCGCCTTCTGTTTTGCCGAGCGATCCAGGGCACTTGCGAGCCGTATCACCGCCGCGAACTTGGCCGCCTTGAGCGGCACCTCTCTGCGCCCAAAGACCTCTTCCTCGTTCCTTAAAATCTGTACAATCAGGGCGTGCTCTTCCTTCGAGAGCCCCACGATCTCGGTCGCGCGTATGATGTCCGCACTCGAGCCGCTCGCGTTTCCCATGTTGAGATAGCGGCCGCAGTGGTGCAGGGTCGCGCCGATTTCGAGAAGGATGCGATCCCGCGCCGTAAAGCCCTGCGCTTTTTTGAGCGCATCGAAAATTTGAAGCGCGGTTTTTACGGTGTAGGCGCGGTGCACCGTGCCCTCGCCATAGCGCGCCGCGATTTCCTGCACGGCCGCCAGTATGTCCGCGTCAAAGTCGTGGCCGCGTCGCATGAGAGAATTCGCGACCGCATACTCCGCGGCGAGCCCGTCAATGAGCCGCGTTCCCGGGAACCAAACCTTCTCGGCCCCCACAGTCTCCGCCATGCGCTGATAGAGCACCGCAGCCGGGAGCAGAACACCGGTTGCCGCCGGGTTAATGTCCAGGGTCTCCTCAAGCTCCGCATCGGTGCGTTCCACCACATAGCGGTAGAGCTCTTCCACCCGCCGCTTGTCCGAAAAGGCCTCGGCTTCGGGCTTCCTGTTCTGCGCCCGCATGATTTTGTCATAGAGCACGCGAATCGGATCGCCGATTGCAATCATATTTTTTACCTTGCGGCCGCAGAGGTGCAGGTTCTCATAGATATCCAGCTCATGCGCCACAGTCTCCTGAAGTATGTGCTCTCTGTCATCCCGCGCGGAATTGAGCTGCTGCAGGGTGTCGCGGAGACGCAGCGCGCCGAGACGCAGGTTCTGGGTGCTCCGCATCTTCCCCGCCTCATAGAGGCTCACCTGCATGGAGCCGAAGCCCACTTCGACGACCGCCGCGCCCTCTTGCACGAGGGTCTCAAAGCGCTCGCCGCTCGCAGCCAGTGCTTTCAAGATGAGCATGCGCTGCTCAGCGTTCGAAAGTATCTGCACATCGAGCCCGGTGCGGGTCTTAATCTGATCCAGCACAATGGCGCTGTTGGTCGCCTCCCGCAGGGCGGAAGTCGCAATCGCGCGGTAGGCCGTGCAGCGGTACTCCGCAACGATGCGCGTAAAGTCCTTTAAAACCGCAATCAGCTCCTGCACGAGCGGAAAGCTGATCTCGCCGTCCCGGTAGCTGTCCGAGCCGAGCGCAATCACATGGCGGAGATTGTCCACCAAGCGTATGCCGCCCGCGCCGCCGAGTTCATAGATTCCGAGTTCAATTTCGAATGAACCCACATCGATTGAAGCAAAGCGTTTTAACGCCATAGTTCCTCCTAGAAGCAACCCAGAATGCGCAAATTCGTACTGAGGCGTTCCACTTCCCGCAGCGCCCGCTGCACCGCCGCGTCGTCCAGACTGCCGGCGCAATCCAGAAAGAAACGGTAGGCCCAGCTGATTTCCGGCACGGGCCGCGCCGCGAGGCGCTGCAGATTAATGCCCTCCTCGTATAAGGCACCGAGCACATGGTAGAGCGCACCGGCCTCATGCTTGGTCTCCATCATGAAACTCACGGTCTTTGCGCCCTCCGGATACAGTTTTTCCTTCCCGATGACCAGGAAGCGGGTCGTATTCTCCGCGCGGTAGTTGAGCGCCGGAATCAAAACTTCGAGCTCGTAGAGCTGCCCCGCGTAGGCAGAGGCAATCGCCGCGACGTCCCGCTTTCCCATGGCCTGCACCAGCTGCGCCGCAACCGCGGTGTTCGAAACCGCGACCGCCTCGATTTCCGGATGTTCCTCAAAAAACTGCGCGCACTGCTTTAAGCCCTGGGGGTGAGAGTAAACGGTCCTAATCTCGGAGAGTTTTGTCCCTTTTGCCGCGAGGAGCGCGTGCTCGACCGGGAGAAGGTACTCGCCCACCACCGAGACTTCGCGCTTTGCGAGCGCATCGTAACTGTCCGCGACACTGCCCGCCGTCGAATTCTCGATTGGGATGACGGCGTAATCGCCCTCGCCCTCATCGACCGCGCGCACTGCCGCGTCAAAGCTCTTGACATGCGAAAAGCTCGCCTCCTCATAGTCCCGAAAGACCTGAACGGCGGCGAGGTTGCTGTAAGCGCCCTCCAGGCCTTGGTATACAATGTGTTCCGCGTGCGGGAGCCGCAGAACGCGCCGATAGCCGTAGACCGCGCCGTTCATGCGCGCCGCTTCTCCTCTTCGACCAGCATCTCCCGAATGCGCTCCGCCGTGTAGACACCGGTCTTTTTCTTCATCTCCGGCGGCAGTTCGGAGGCACGGAAGGGCTTGCCGAACGCAATCGTGACTGCACTCGGGTGCACGGCCGGGAAGTGGTTCTCGAGTACATCGTCCGCGCCGTAAATCGCAACCGGCACAATGTAGGCATTCGCGCGCTCGGCAATCTTAAAACTGCCCTCGTGGAAGGGGCGGATTGCGGTCCGGTCCGGATCCTTCGTGCGGCTGCCCTCCGGGAATACCCAAATGGAGGTTCCGTTTTTCACGAGTTCGGTGCAGGTCTTAATGGTCTCCATGCCCTTACGGATGTCTTTCCGATCCAGGAACTGGCAGTTTAGAAGCTGCATCCAGCGACGAAGCGAGGGCACGCGGTACAGTCCGTCCTTTGCGAGGAAACCCGTCTGCACCGGGAGTATCGGATAGGAGCAGATGATATCAAAATAGCTCCTGTGGTTGCCGATGAACAGAACACCTTCGTCCCGGGGTATGTTCTCCAGTCCCAGCACCGTCAGTTTATGATTGCCCAGCGCGGTTTTCGTGATGACGCCGAGTATCCAGGCTCCGTACCGCTGCCCCAGTTCCGCGGCCCGCTTCGGATTCAGCTTTTTGTAAATCCAGAGCGCAAGCAGAACCGGAAGTCCCAGCACCAAAAACAGAAAAATTTCAAGAAGGCAAACGCCTGTCCGTATCATATCGTAACTCCTTCCCTCAATGGGTAATCTTGTGTTCATTTTACCACAATGTACGTGAATTGACGATACGGAGCCCCGCACGCAAAAAAGAAGCAGCGGTTTCCCGCTACTTCTTTTTTTTGCACTGCCGTTTCTGTGACAGTTTAGGTTTAAGCCTTGACTTCCGCCTTCAGACCGCCCTCTTTTTCATCGAAATCCATGCGAATCACCGCGCCCTTGTGAAGACCGCTGTCGCTGCTCAGAATGAGCTTAGCCGCGAGGGTCTCGACATGCTTCTGCAGGAAGCGCTTTAGAGGTCTCGCACCGAAGGCCGGATCGTAGCCCTCGTCCGCAATGTACTGCTTTGCCGCCGGGGTGAGTTCAATCGAGAGCTCCTGATCCGCGAGCCGACGGTTGGTCTCCTCGAGCAGGAGATCCACAATGCCGCCGATGTTCTGCCGGGTCAGCGGCTTGAACATGATGATCTCATCCAGACGATTCAGGAATTCGGGGCGGAAATGTGCCCGAACTTCCGCATCGACCGCGGCTGCTGCCTCGGGCTTCACCTCGCCGTCCGCGCCGATGCCGTCCAGCAGATACTGCGAGCCCAGGTTGCTCGTCATGATGATGATGGTGTTCTTAAAGTCCACGGTCTTTCCGAGGGAGTCGGTGATGCGACCGTCGTCCAGCACCTGAAGGAGCACGTTAAATACATCCGGATGCGCTTTCTCGACCTCATCGAACAACACCACGGAATAAGGCTTTCTTCTGACTGCCTCGGTCAGCTGACCGCCCTCGTCATAACCCACATAGCCCGGAGGCGCTCCGATTAAGCGCGACACGGAGAACTTCTCCATGTACTCCGACATGTCGAGCCGCACCATAGCGCTCTCATCGTCAAAGAGCGCCGCCGCGAGGCTCTTCGCGAGCTCGGTCTTACCGACACCGGTGGGACCGAGGAAGAGGAAGGAGCCGATGGGCTTCGAGGGATCCTTGATGCCCGCCTTGCTTCTCTGAATGGCCTCTGCGACCTTCTGCACCGCCTCATCCTGACCCACGACCCGCTGATGCAGGGTGTCGTCCAAGTGAAGGGTCTTATTCTTTTCCGACTCTGTGAGCTTGGTCACCGGGATATTGGTCCAGCGGGAGATGATCTTTGCAATCTCGTTCTCCGTGACGGCCTCGTGCACGAGCGTGAACTCCTGCCCCTGTACCTTGGCCTCCTCCTCTTCGAGCTGCTTTTTAAGCTCCGGGAGCTTGCCGTACTGGAGCTCGGCCGCCTTATTCAGGTCATAGCTCTGCTGTGCGCTCTGAATCTCGCGGTTCGTGTCCTCAATCTGCTGACGGATTTCCGCGAGTTTCGAGACACTCGCCTTCTCGTTCTCCCACTTTGCCTTTGCCTCGGAGAACGCCTCTTTCTTCTCCGCAAGTTCCTTCTCGATGGCCGCCAGTCTCTCCTTCGAGAGATTGTCGGTCTCCTTCCTGAGTGCCGTCGCCTCAATCTCAAGCTGCATGCGGCGGCGGTTCATCTCATCCAGCTCCGCCGGAAGGGAGTCGAGCTCGGTCTTAATCATTGCGCAGGCTTCATCGACCAGGTCGATTGCCTTGTCGGGCAGGAAGCGGTCGGTGATATAGCGGTCCGAAAGCACAGCCGCGCTGACCAGTGCGCCGTCCTGAATCTTCACATGGTGGTAGTTCTCGTAGCGCTCCTTTAAACCGCGGAGGATCGAAATCGTATCTTCCACGGTCGGCTGGTCCACGAGGATAGGCTGAAAACGCCGCTCAAGCGCCGGGTCCTTCTCGATGTACTTCCGGTACTCGTCAAGCGTTGTCGCACCGATGCAGTGCAGCTCGCCGCGCGCCAGCATGGGCTTTAACATATTGCCGGCGTCCATGCTGCCCTCGGAAGCGCCCGCGCCCACAATGGTGTGGAGCTCATCGATGAAGAGGATGACCTCGCCCTCGCTCTTCTTGACTTCCTCGAGCACGGCCTTCAATCTCTCCTCGAACTCGCCGCGGTACTTGGCACCCGCGACCAGCGCGCCCATGTCGAGCGCAAAGAGACGCTTGTCCTTAAGTCCCTCGGGCACGTCGCCGCGCACAATGCGCTGTGCAAGTCCCTCGACGACCGCCGTCTTACCGACGCCGGGCTCACCGATTAAAACCGGGTTATTCTTGGTCTTACGGCTCAGGATGCGAACCGCGTTCCGAATCTCCTCATCGCGGCCGATGACGGGATCGAGTTTTTGATCCCGCGCACGCTCCACAAGGTCGTAACCGTACTTGTTCAGCGTGTCGTAGGTTGCCTCGGGGTTATCCGAGGTGACGCGCTGGTTGCCGCGCACCGTGGAGAGCGCCTGCAAGAACTTCTCGCGGCTGATGCCGTACGCCCGGAAGAGCTCCTTGATGGCGCGGTTCGGATGCGCGAGCATACTGAGGAAGAGATGCTCCACGGAGACATAGTCGTCTCCCATGGCCTTGGCCTCATCCTCCGCGCCGTTCAAGGCGCGGTTCAAATCCGCACTCACATATTCCTGTCCGCCGCCGCTCACCTTCGGGAGCTTCTGAATGAGACTCTCTGCCTCGTTGACAAATGCTTCCTTCTGTAGCCCCATCTTTGCGACGAGGCTTGCAATCAGGGAGTCCGAAATGTTAAGCAGCGCAACGAGGAGATGCTCCTCATCGATCTGCTGGTTACCGTTTTGTACCGCCAGCTTCTCCGCCGCAGCAATCGCTTCCTGAGACTTTTGTGTAAACTTGCTGATATTCATGCACTTCACCTCGCTTTGCAAGATTGCTATACTTGATATATAACACTCTTAAGATGCTCCCAGTATATCAGCCGTTATTAGCACTGTCAATAGATGAGTGCTAATAATTTTCACTTTCTTTCACCTTCTTTTAAAGCCTTGTTTCGCCCGGCAGCGTGCAGCTCCACCGAGAGCGCTCCCTCGTTTGCCGTGCTGTGAACCTGTCCCGCGTGGCGGTGAAGGCGCTCCATGGCCTCTGCGTGCGGGTGCCCGTAGGAATTCCCCCGGCCGCAGGAAATCAGTGCGCAGTCCGGGGAAAGCAGTTCTAAAAAGGCCTCACTGCTTGCGCCGCGGGAGCCGTGGTGCCCGACCTTCAGGAGGTCAATGTCCGTGAGCGCAGCGCGCTCGGCAGCCTGTTCGGGGGCGGCAAGCCACTCCAGCAGTTTCTCCTCGCTCGGCTGTCCCGCATCGCCCGTAAAGAGGCAGCGCTTGCCGTTTGCCGTAAAGAGGAGGATTAGGGACTGCTCGTTGACTTCCTCCGGCAGCGCTTCCCGCGACGGCCAGAGACAGTGAAAATTCCCGTAGACATCGCCCGCGCCCATAAAACAGAGTTCTGTCTCCGGATTCTCTCTGAGCGCAGCCATCAATTTCGCATAATGCGCATCGGTCTCCGCCGCCGGATTCAAAATGACGCGCTTCACCAGTATCCCCGAGCCCTTGCTTGCAAGGTAGCTTAGTCCGTTCGTGTGATCCAGATCCGCATGGGTCAGAAAGGCCGCGTCCACGGTGCCGAGCGCGCGGCTCTCGAGGAAGGGCTCCAGAATTCGCTTCCCGCAGTCGGGCCGCGAGGTACTGCCGCCGTCGATTGTGATGCAGCGGTTGCCCTGCTCAATGACAATGGCATCTCCCTGACCGATGTCAAGGATCCAGATGCGTGGTACCTGACTTCGGAGCGGCAAAAGACTCAGCGCCGCAGCAAATGCGGCACCGAGTGTCAGCGCCCGCCGAAACTGTTTTTCGCTGACTCCCCCGTGCCTCGGAACCTTGTCGAGTAGGAGGCCGAAGCAGAGGCAGAGAAAGAGGCTATAGAGAAGCAGCTGCCAAAGTCGCGGCCGCCCGATGAGCAGACGGTGAAAGGGGAGGCACTCCGCAAGCGCACAGAGCGCGTTCTGAAGCGCGAGGCCGCGTTCCAGAAAAAGGGCCGGCAGCGCGGCAAGCGGCGGAACAAGACTTGCCGCAGCGAGCGTCAACAGCCCGAGGAAAAGCATGAAGCCTGTCATCGGAATGAGGATTAAATTGAGAAGTATGCCGTAGGGCGGAAGGGAAAAGAACCAGTAGGCTATGACGGGAAGGGTCACCAAAAAGACCGTGAGACTCTGCAGAAGGGCCGCGAGAAGCTTTCGTTTGGCGGCATAGCGCCGAACAAGTGCTTGTCCCGGACCGCCGATCGCAAAAACCGCGAGAAAGGAAAGTTGAAAGCCGCACTGAAAGAGTTGTAAGGGCGAGCGCAGCAATAAGAGGAAGAGAGCCAACGAGGCCGCGCTCCGCAGATCATAGCTCCTGCCGAGGCATAGCGCCAGAAAGCCGAGCCCCAGCATGAGACCGCTCCGAAGGACACCCGTGTCGGCCCCGGTGAGCAGGGCGTAAAACCCAAGGAAGAGAGCTGCCGACAGGGCACTTGCCCAAAGTCCTGCCCCCATGCGGCGCAGCAGGCGGTAGAGCGTAAGCCCGAGGAAGCCCGTATGGAGGCCGCTGATCGCAAGCAGGTGGGCGAGACCGTTTCTTCGGTAGCGGGCGTAAAAGTCCTCGCTTAAGCCCTGTTTGTCGCCGAGTAAGAGGGCGCCGAGATACGCGGACACCTCTGCGGGACAGTTCTGTTGCAAACGTTCCGCCGCCCTTATTCGAAGCACTCTCAGCCCTTCGCCGAGCGGATCCGCTCTGCCCTCCGCCCGATACGTTCGCACCTGCATGCGGTGGGTCACGCCGCGTGCACGGCAATAGGCGCGGTAATCAAACTCTCCGGGGTTGGTGGGACCCGCGATTTCTTGCAAACTGCCGCTTGCAAGAATGGTTTTCCCGATTTGCAGCTGCTGCCCTGCCTCCTCCGAAACACTGAGGTAAAGCGCGCCGCTCCGCACGCGAACGCCCCCGCCGCGCGCTTCGATCGCATCGATGCGCCCGCGGTATTCGGCAAAAGCCCCCGTAAGCCGTTCAAGTTTTTGCTCCTCTCTTCCCGGCAGCACGGCGACATGCAGACAAAGCGCGCCGAGAAGCGCGCCCGTAAGCATGGTTAAGATTGCGCGCCGCTGTCCCGCCCGCAGCTTCCAAAGGAAGAAAAGCAGAGGACAGCAGAGCACAACGAGAAAGAATCCGCGGATACCGGCAAGCCGAAACAGCTCTCCAAGCACAAACCCGACCGCAAGTACTTCCAACGGACGTTTCATATTCGATTTTCTCCAAATAACACAGTTATACCGATGACACAGATATTACGACCGAAACTTGCGCTTCCCTTCGCTGCGCGAGGCTCTCTTTTGCAAGCGAAGCGCCTCTCAGTTCTCAGCGCTGCCGCTCTCTTCACTCTCCGAAGAGGAAGTGCTTGTCTTCCCGACATAATCCAAGTTCTGTTCAAACAGCGCATCGAGCGAAACGGTATCCCGGAAGAGCACGGTCTGCGATCCCTCGACCGAAATACGCACGCGCTGCACGGTTTTGAGGCCCGTCAGTGTGTCCACAAGGGCGTAAATGCTGACATCCGGGCTCACCCCGCTCACCGGATTCAAAAACTCCTTGCTGAAATTCAGATAACAGATGTTTTCGTTCACCGAGACCGAGAGTATCTTGGTCTCCGGCGGAAGGACAGCGCGCCCGCCGTTTCTGGGCCCCGCAATCAGTTGTTCCACGGCGACCTGCTCAAGCAGAGTGTCCGCGCGATAGGTTACATTCCGCATCTCCTCCGAGAACTTCTTCCCGTCATCGCTCGCAAAGTAGAGCGTTAAATCCACCGTCTCATAGCTGTTCACATCCGAGACGCTGTTAATGAAGTCGTTTGCGCTAAAGGGGCCGAGCAGGCTCCCGTCCGCTCCCGCAAGCGGTTTTCCGCCGCTGTATATGCCGACATGATCCACGCCCGGAATCTGCGCGAGGGTCTCGGTCAGGGCTGCCGAGCAAAGCGTCTTCCGATCTATCTTTAATTCGCGATAGCCGTCGTCGAAGTACAGGTAGAGTACTTGATCGTCAAAGCTGAAGGACTCGTAGCGCGTTCGGTCTCCGGTCGGCGTAATCAAATCTTCCTCGCTCGGCACATGCAAAAGCTGCTGCATAAGCTCTGCGACCAGCCGGTTCTTGTCCGTGGTCTGGGTCTCATAGATGAGCGGTGTCAGTTTGGTCGCGGTCTTATCGAGATAGTAGATCGCATAGCGCCCCGCCGAAGGATCCGCTGTCTTTGTCTCCGCGCGACAAGCACCGAAAAAGAGAACACAGAGGGCAAACAGGAACATGCGACGCAGCTTACTTTGCACGTTTCTCTCCCCCTTTCTTCTCCTTCCGGTTTTCTTCTTTCCGGTTCTTTTCTTTCTGAGAGGCCGCCTGCGCCGGCGTACTGCTCTCGATATACTTGAGCGGAATGCGCACCTGGAAGGTAGTACCCTTCCCCTCTTCGCTGCTCAGGCGTATGATGCCCTGGTGCAACAGTATAATTTCCTTGGTGATGGCAAGACCGAGGCCCGTGCCGCCGGTCTCGCGGGAGCGCGCCTTGTCCACGCGGTGAAAGCGCTCAAAGACCAGTTCCTGTTGATCCTCCGGGATGCCGATGCCGTTGTCCTCAACGCGAATGTAGCAGAACTGGTGGTCCGCATCCAGCGAGACTTGCACATAGCCGTCCTTCTGCTTGCCGTTGTACTTAATGCCGTTTTCGACTAAGTTCATGATAGCGAGCGAGAACTTCACCTCATCCACATCCGCCGAGACTTCCCGCACCGTGTGCAGGGTGAGCTCTATCTGATTCACCTTGGCGAGCGGGCGGAGGCGCTTCAAAATCTGCTCGAGCATCTCGTGCATATTGGTCTCTTTCCGGCTCAGGACCGTCGCGGCGCGATCCATACGGACCAGACTGAGAAGATCGTCAATGATCTTTGCCTCTCGGTCAATCTCCTTCGAGATGTCGCTCATAAACTCTTTATAGAGTTCCAGCGGTGCATCTCCCATGCCGATCAGCGAATCCGCGAGCACACGCATCGAAGTAATCGGCGTCTTCAGCTCGTGCGAGACATTCGAGACAAATTCTTCGCGCGACTCATTCAAGGTGCGAAGCTTTCTCAGCGTTGTATTCACATCCTCGCTGATCTGCGAGGTCACAAGATAGCTGTGCTGCTCGACCGTCTGGTTTAGGTCTCCGGCAGACACCTTGCGAAGCGCCGTGCGGAGTTCCGCAAACGGACGCATGATCATCGAGGTGAGCAGGACACTGAGTAGCGCGAGCAGAACCGCCACAACGACCATGAAAATGCGGAGGGTCTCTTTTGCGCTCTGCAATTCCGAGCGCTGCGGCTCCGTCGAAGACATAAAGAGCAATACGCCTTCTACCTGTCTGTCGTCCGCCTTGGCATCGAGGTTATTGTAAATCGGCGTGGTCTGTATCATATAGTACTTGTCCGCATTGTAGCTTGTGCCGTTTTCGCCGCGAAAACCGCGCACCACCTCGGGCGCCACATGGTAACGCCCCTCCGTGAGGTGAAAACTGTCCGCAATGATGCGGTAGTTCTGGTCGACCACGATAACACGGCCGCGGAGATTTTGGGCAATGGCCTCGATTTCCGTATTGAGATTGCTGTCTTTCTTGTCCCGACTCCTCAAATACCCCGTGCGCGTCAACTTGGTCGCAAGTATGCCGCTCCTCTCCTGCATCTCTGCCTTGTGGGCATCCAGTATGCTCTGCCGAAAGCTGTTCGTTGCCACGAGGTTTGCAAACAAGAGCGGCAAAATCCCAAAGAGCAGAAAGAGGACGGCGAGCATGTTTTTGAGCCGCAACGGCGGCAATTTTTTCATAAACGGCGGACGGGGCGGCATCTCGGCTTCTCCTTTCTCCGGCGCTCTGCGCAGCGGAGGACATCTTTCTTTCATTGTACACAGCTTCCGGAAAAAAGGAAAGCTGCACAGGGAGCGGCGACAAAAAGCGCTTTTTGTAGTATACTTTTGAAAAACAACGGCTGTCGTATGCCGTGCGAAAGGATGAAGCCATGCCTTTAAACGAACCCAAGACCGGCGATTCCGTTCGGGAAACGCCACGCATTTATGTGCGCCAGGAAGACCGCTATGAGGATTTACAGTCTTCCGCCTCCGCTTTTATGATTGTGTGCATCGTGATGTCCCTGCTTTCGCTCTTCAGTTTCGGAAGCAGCCTGCACCTGCCGCTCTCGATTCCCGCGACACCCATGATGCGTTTCTTTTTCATCTTCTTTGCGATCGGCTCCTTTGTCATCTACATTAAGACCCGCCGCGAGGCCGCAAAGACCTACACTCGCATCGAAGAAGAACAGCGCATCACCGAAGAACTGGAAGCCTGGTTTCTCTCTTCTTATACGCCGGGACAGATTGATCTTCAGATTTTCGGCGCAAACCGCCGCCCGCTGCGCCCCGAAGCCCTTGCCCTAAAGCGCTTTGACTTTATCCAGGACTGCTTCCTGAAGCGCTATGAGGGCATGGACGAAGGCTATATCGAAGCGCTCTCCGAGGAGCTCTACAAGAAATTATTCGAGAGCGGCATGAACTCCGTCAACACAGCGACGCCTGAGGAGGCAGCGGACAACGCAGAGACCCTGCCCGATGCTTCCGCCCACGCCGCTTGTGCGACGGCAGCGGCCCCCGCGGAGTCGGGGGACGCTGCCGGATTTCAAGAAAGCGACGAAGCGGAAGCTGAGACAAGCACAGTCTCGGAGCTCAATTCCGCCGACAAAGAGGAAATCGGCGAAACGCCCGAAGCAGAGCTTCGCGCCGCAGAAGAGGCCGAAGCAAAAGCCACCCGGAATGCCGAAAGCGACGTAAAGCCGGCAAGTGAAGCAGAAGGCAACGAAGCGGTCAGCGAAATGCCCGAGCGCGCGGCAGACACGACACCCACGCCCGAAGCGGATGCCGGTCAAGAAGCCGAGATAGTCCCCGCTGCTGACAGTGAAACGAAAACCGACGCAGCGAAAACATCCGCGAACACATAAGACCTTTCAAAACGCAGGGCGCGAACAGCACAAGTTTTTGCCCGCGCAACAAAATGCGTTCGGAAGCACAAAAAAGTGTCAGGTCGAAGGACCTGACACTTTTTTATTATTCACTTCGCAGTGCATCGATCGGATTCAGAGATGCCGCGCGTTTTGCAGGCATGTAACCGAAAATGAGACCGATTGCCACCGAAACCGTAAACGAGATGAACACAGCGTTCGGGGTTGCCGCAACGCTGTAGCCCAAAAACATCGTGACGATGTTCAGGATACCGCTGCCGATCCCGATGCCGATCAGTCCGCCGAGCACCGAGGTGGTAATCGCCTCGAGCACGAACTGCTGCAGGATAACACCCGGGCGCGCGCCGAGTGCCTTACGAATACCGATTTCCCGCGTTCGCTCCGTGACCGAGACCAGCATGATGTTCATGACGCCGACACCCGCGACAAAGAGCGAGATACCCGCAATGCCGCCGATCAGAACCGACATCTGCGCCATCATCCGGTTAATCTGGTCGAGCATTTCGGCCATGGCCATCAAATTGTAATTTTTCTTATTGCGGAATACCGAGTAGAGATATTCCTGCAGACTCTTCTTCGCACTCAGCACGGCTGCCTTGTCCGTGCTCTTGGAGGCAAAGAGATAGGCCGAGGGCTGTGCCGTGTGCGCCATCTTGAGCGCTGTGGAATACGGGAGCAGGAGGACATCATCCGTTCCGCTCTCTTCCATCTTGCCCTTGCTCTTCTGCTCTAAAACCCCGACCACCGTCAAGTTCACACCGGCGAAACTTACCTTCTCGCCGAGTGCCGCACCGCCCGAACCAAAGAGTCTCTGCGCCGTATAAGCGCCGAGCACGCAGACCTCCTGCTTTGAGGCAATGTCCGCATAGCTTAAAAAGCGGCCCTTTGCAATCTTCTTGTCGACCAGATCCGCATAACTCTCACTCACACCGGTAAGTCCTGTGTTCTCCAGTTTCTTGCTGCCGACCTTTAAGGTTCCGCCGCTCGGCGTGACCGTGGGGCTCATGCCCGCAAACAAGTCCTTATGCTCATCGAGATAAGCATACATCTCGTCCATCGTGACCGAACGGCTCGGCTGATTGATGACCGACACGTTGATATTGTTCGCGCCGAGATCCCCCCACTGGGAAATCTGGCTGTTCAGGTAACCGTTCATCAGACTGACCAGAATGATGACGGAAGAGACACCGATGATGATGCCGAACATCGTGAGGGCCGAGCGCACTTTGTTGCTCCAAATGCTCTTTAAGGCGAGCTTAAATGATTGCAGCATAGTCCTCCGCCTTCCCGTCAAAGTTGATTTGTCCGTCCTGTATCCGCACGACCCGCTTTGCCTTCACCGCAATCGAATTGTCGTGCGTAATCATGACAATCGTGTTGCCCTCCTTGTGGAGTTCCTGAAAAAAGTCCAGAATCTGGCGGCTGGTCTTCGAGTCCAGTGCGCCGGTCGGCTCATCGGCAAGCAAAAGGGAGGGATTGCCGGCGAGCGCACGCGCAATCGAGACACGCTGCTGCTGACCGCCCGAGAGCTGGTTCGGCATGTTCTTCGCCTTGTCCTTTAAGCCGACGCGCTCCAATTGTTTCAGGGCGCGCTCCTTTCTCTCCTCGCCCGAAACATGGGCATAGAGCAGCGGGAGCTCCACATTTTCCAAAATATTGAGTTTCGGCAATAGGTTGTACTGCTGGAAGATAAAGCCTATCATGCGGTTTCGGATGTCCGCGAGTTCGTTCTGCGTCATATCGCCGACATCTTCGCCGCCGAGCAAGTAGGTTCCGGAGGTCGGCACATCCAAGGCACCGATGATGTTCATCAGCGTGGACTTACCGGAACCGGACTTACCGACAATCGCGACAAACTCGCCCATCCGTATCGTCAAGTTCAAGTGATCGTTCGCGTGGATAATCTCATCGCCCATCACATAGGTCTTGCAGAGATCTTTGATCTCAATCAATACCTCGCCCTTCGGAATCCGGACGGTCTTAATTCTGCCCATTCGCATCACCGCCCTGATCGGCGTCCGCTGCGCCCGCGTCACCCGCCGCGCCCTGGTCGGCCTCTGCGCCCTGACCGCCGTTCATATACATACTCATGGCGTCGGGTTCATCCAACACCTTGGGCTGCACAAAGACTTCATCGCCCACCTTGATGTTGTCGGAGGTGATTTGCACCTTGTCTGCGGTGATGAGTCCGGTTTCGACCGTGACCGCACGGAAGCCCGCCGGCACTTCGCCCTGTGCCTCGGTAACGGAGTCATCCTTCAGATAGACCTGGTTGTCCCGCATCAGCGCATCCGCCGGAATGCAGAGCGCCCCGCTCGCGCTGCCGATTACGATTTTCGCGTTGATGTTCATGCCGGGCAAGAGTTTGTCCGTGTTGTCAAGCGTGACGGTCACCGGATAGGTCGAGACACCGCCCTGGGAACTGCCCTCTAAGCTGATGTTCGTGACCGTGCCGCCGAAGGTCTCGCCCGGCATTGCGTCCGCAGTGACTTCCACCCGTTGTCCCACCTGAATTTTGGAGATATCCGTCTCGTCGATTGCCATCTTAAAGGTGTAGGCGCTCATGTCGTAGATGGTCGCGAGCGTCGTTGCGGACTTACCCGCACTCTGTCCCGAGCCGCCGAGCTTATCGCCGGCCTTATAACCCTTTGTGATGACCTCGCCGTCGATCGGGGATTTGATGGTGTAGTTGTCGAGCGTCTCCTTCGCGCTGTCAACAGCCTTCTGCGCTGCCTCAAGGCCGGTCTGTGCGCTGTCCACCTTGTCCGAATAGGTCTCAAGCATGTCCTTTACGGACTTCGGCGTCATGGTAAAAATCGGCGTGCCGGGCTGAATGTAGTCGCCCACATGGACCAGCACCTGAATGCTGTCCACAGCACCCGGAAGATCCGCCGCCATATTGCTGGTGTAATGCGCCTCGAACTTTGCCTCCGCGACACATTTGAAGCCGTTTACGGTCGCGCTGACCGAGGTGTCGGTCGTCAGTCCGCCCGGGTTCTTCACCGAGATGGTCACTTCTTTCACCAGACGCCCGCCGGTTAAGCTCTTCTCCTGGGCACCCACCGCGAGTACCGTGCCCTCGACTTGCTCCATGGTGTCGGAGAGCGTTAAGGTCGCCGGGTTGCCGACCTGAATGAGGTCTGCCTCGCCCGAGAGGAAGGGGATGCGCACCGTCATGCTCGTGTCGTCCGTGAGATCCACGAGGGTGCCGCCGCCCGCAATTTTCTCGCCGTCCGTCACATAGACCTTGGTCACATAGCCCGCGCGCGTTGCCTTATAGACACCATCGCCGTACTTGCTTCTCGCGTCGTTTAAGTCGACCATCGCGGAATCCAAGCTCTTCTTTGCGCGGTCCAAGGCACTCTGCGCGCTCTTCATCTCCGCGGCCGCAAGCTTATCGTCGATGCGATAGAGGACCTGATCCTTGGTGACATGATCGCCGACCTCAAAATTTGCCTCGGTGATCGTGCCGCTCGATACCAGAGAGGTGATCGAGTAGGTATCCTTCGCGGCAATGGTGCCGGTCGAGGACAGCTTTTGCGTGATATCCTCTATGGTTGCCGTGCCCGTCGTAACCGCCGTGCTTGCCATGGCCGCCCGTCGGCTCGCCTCCATGCGCTGGTGCACCACAGCGCCGCCGATGCCGATGACCGCCAGCGCAATGACCGCGCGGCGTATGTTTCTCTTTGCCTTTTTCCCGAGCCCCTTCTTCGGCTTTACTTCTTCTGCCACTGTCTGCCCCCTTCTCGCTTACGGTTCCACGTAGTCAACGACACTAAAGCTCTGGCTGCCCTCTTCGCCCTCGGCGGCCGCGCCGCTCGAAGAAGCCTGATAAATCAGAACAACATGGTCGCCGACCTTCACACTGCCGTAGACCGAGAACACAAACTGCATCTCGGTCGAATTGAGCTGATAGACATTGCCGTCGTCCAGCTTGACCGCGCTCGGCGTGAGCGTATTTGTATTCTGGTAGTAGATGGCCTCGACCACACCGCGCGCCACGCGCTTGTCGGCATCGGAATCCGTGTCCGCGTTGTAAGCCCAGACCGTCTTGGTCTGCGAGCTGTAGTAAATGACCGCGTACTGCGCCGCCGCGGCGTAGAGTGCCTCTTTCTGCACCTCTCTGCCGTTCATGAAAATGGTCGCATCGTCCAAGCGGAAGGGGATGATGTTGTCCACCTGCGTGCGGCTCTCCGCGACCTTCGGGCCGCGCGTCGTATTGTCCGCCATCTTGAGGGCGTTCACCTCGCCGTGCGCATCCACCTCCGCATTCAGCACCGTTGCGTAAACACCTCCGCTCTTCTGCTTCGCCTTCAGGAGGTTATAGAAGAGATTTACGCAGTCCGCCTTCGTGAGCTCGGTCTGTGGGTCGCTGTAGCCGATGTTCTCGTTTAAATCGGAGCTTGCATACTGTGCCATGCGCTTGTTGAACTGGTCGCCCGCAAAATCGTCCGCCGTATAGCCGAGGAGTGCCAACACACCCTTGGCCGCCTCATTGAGGCGCACGGGCTCGGACGGCTTAAACTTGCCGCCGAGATAGCCGGTCATCCAGCCCTGCTCCGCCGCAAGACGAATCGAAGCCGCGTACTCGTCGCCCGACTTCACATCCGCGAAGACCGATACATTGCTGGTCTTCGTGAGCACACTGCGATACGCGGAGGCTCTGACCAACATCTGCGCGAACTGTGCGCGCGTCACCTTTTCGGACATGCCGCCGGTGGTCGGCATAATGCCCGAGAGGGCTATGACCTGACGGCGATAGGCAAAGTTACTGCTTGTATTTGCATAGACACTGAGCGGAGACGCCACGGTGCTGACCACCGCAACCGCGCTCAGAAGGCATGCAAGGGATTTTCTTCCACGAATCATTTCGGTACCTCGCTTTGCAGTTGTTAATCCGTTATAGCGAAGCTATTTTACCATAAATAACAAGCATCCATCAAAAACTGTCACCGAAAGTCCGTAAACTTTTCGTGAACTCGCCGTATGTTGCCTTGTGAAATAGCTTACTATCCGAATAATACACCGTTACTCTGTCCCTGTCAACATACTTTGCCGCGCCTTATCTCCCATACCGGACGCGCGGCTCTCCTTCCGATTCCTTTCTCTTATGCCTTACTGCCTCGAATACAAGACAGCAGCTTGTTTTCCGACAAAAAAAGGGCGGCACCGCCGAAGCGATGCCGCCCTCTGTATGAAGCCCACCAAAAGGCTCAGAGTGCCTTGTAATTTACAATCTTTCCGAATTCCGGCTTTAAGGACGCGCCGCCGATCAGGCCGCCGTCGATGTCCGGCTCTGCAAGGAGTTCCTTGCAGTTCTTCTCGTTCATGGAGCCGCCGTACTGAATGCGAATCTCCTCCGCAACCTTCTCGCCGTAGAGCTCCTTCACGGTCTCACGGATGCCGCGGCACACTTCCTCTGCCTGTGCGACGGTTGCGGTCTTACCGGTGCCGATGGCCCAAATCGGCTCATAGGCAATCGTGACCTTTGCCGCATCCGAAGCGCTGACGCCCTGAAACGCGAGCTTTAACTGGGTGCGGATGAAGTCCATCGTGACACCCGCCTCGCGCTGCGCAAGGCTCTCGCCGCAGCAGAGAATCGGCTTAAACTGATGCTCGAGGAGCTTTAAGAGTTTCTTGTTGATGATCTCATCGGTCTCGTGGAAGTACTCTCTCCGCTCGGAGTGGCCGATGATCACATACTCGACGCCCGCGTCCTTTAACATAGCCGGAGAGGTCTCGCCGGTGAAGGCGCCCTTCTCCTCAAAATAGACATTCTCTGCGCCGAGGTGCACCGCCGTACCCGCAATCACTTCCTTGACCGGGAAGATGTCGATAAAGGGCACGCAGTAGACCACGTCCACCTCCGGATTCTTAACCAGCGGCGCCAGCGTGGTCGCCAGTGCCTTCGCCTCGGTCGGCGTCATGTTCATCTTCCAGTTTCCCGCAATAATCTTTCTTCTCATGTTTCGCTCCTTCAGTCCTTGTTATCCGCCGCCGCGACACCCGGGAGCTCCTTGCCCTCCAGGAACTCGAGGGAAGCGCCGCCGCCGGTCGAGATGTGCGTCATGCGATCCGCGAAGCCGAGGCGCTTCACCGCGTTCACGGAATCGCCGCCGCCGACCACGGTCGTCGCATCTTTCAGCTCCGCGACTGCCTTGCAGACAGCCAGGGTACCCGCCGCAAATGCCTCAAACTCGAAGACGCCCATCGGGCCGTTCCAGACCACGGTCTTTGCGCCCTGCAGCGCCTCGGTAAAGCGCGCAATGCTCTTCGGTCCGATGTCGAGGCCCATGTAGCCCTCCGGGATCTCATCCACCACCTTATGCGGTGCATCGGCAGCAAACTTTTCCGCCGCAACATGGTCCACCGGAAGCAAGAGCTTAACGCCCTTCTCCTCCGCCTTCTTCAGCATGTCGAGGCAGTAAGAGAGCTTATCCTCTTCGCAGAGCGAGTTGCCTATGCTCTGTCCCTCTGCCTTTAAGAAGGTATATGCCATACCGCCGCCGATGATCAGCGTATCCACCTTATCGAGCAGGTTGTTGATGACGTTCAGCTTATCCGAGACCTTAGCGCCGCCGAGAATCGCGACAAAGGGGCGCACCGGGTTCTCGACCGCCTGACCGAGGAAGCGAATCTCCTTCTCCATGAGGTAGCCGACCACGTTCTCCTTGCAGTGCTTCGTGACGCCGACATTCGAGCAGTGTGCGCGGTGTGCGGTGCCGAAGGCGTCATCGACAAAAATGCCGTCGTCGCAGAGCGCCGCGAGCTCTTCCGCGTACTTCTCGGCTGCCTCATCCTTGCCATACTTGGTCTCCTCGACGCGGTAGCGCGTATTTTCAAGGAGCAGCACCTCGCCGTCCTTTAAGTCCGCAGCTGCCTTCCGGGTCTCTTCACCGGTCACAACCGGATCCGAGATAAACTTGACCGGGATCCCGAGGCGCTCGGAAAGTGCCGGTGCGACCGGGGAAAGGCTCATCTCCGGCAGCGGCTCGCCCTTCGGCTTGCCGAGATGGGAGCAGAGAATCACCTTTGCGCCCTGATCGAGGAGCTTTTTGATGGTCGGCAGCGCGCCGTCGATGCGGTTAAAGTTCTGAATCACGCCGTCCTTCAGCGGAACGTTAAAGTCGCAGCGCACCAGTACTTTTTTGCCCTTTAAGTCTTTGAGATCGTCTACGGTCTTCTTGTTTAACATGCTTTTCCTCCGTCTAAGTCATAAAAAAGCGGGCCCGGTCCAAAGACCGGACCCGCGAGAGTCGCCTTGCAAAAGCAGATGCTTACAGCTCTGCGAAGTACTTGATCGTGCGAACCATCTGGCTCGTGTAGGAGTTCTCGTTGTCATACCAAGAGACAACCTGAACCTGATAGCAACCGTCCGCGATCTTGCTGACCATGGTCTGGGTTGCATCGAAGAGGGAACCGTAGCGCATGCCGATGACATCGGAGGAGACAATCTCGTCCGTGTTGTAGCCGAAGGACTCGTTTGCCGCTGCCTTCATTGCCGCGTTAATCTCTTCCTTCGTGACCTCATCCTTCGCGACAACCGCGACCAGGATGGTCGTGGAACCGGTCGTGACCGGGACACGCTGTGCGGAACCGATGAGCTTGCCGTTCAGCTCCGGGATGACCAGGCCGATTGCCTTCGCGGCGCCGGTGGAGTTCGGGACAATGTTCGCAGCGCCTGCTCTCGATCTTCTGAGATCGCCCTTTCTCTGCGGGCCGTCGAGAATCATCTGATCGCCGGTGTAAGCGTGAATGGTGCTCATGATGCCGGACTGAATCGGCGCGTAGTCGTTCAGAGCCTTTGCCATCGGTGCGAGGCAGTTCGTCGTGCAGGAAGCCGCGGAGATAATCTTGTCTTCCTTGGTCAGCGTCTTCTCGTTAACGTTGTACACGATGGTCGGCAGATCGTTGCCTGCCGGTGCGGAAATGACAACCTTCTTTGCGCCTGCCTCAAGGTGAGCCGAAGCCTTCTCCTTCGAGGTGTAGAAACCGGTGCACTCAAGGACGACATCGACATCCAGAGCCTTCCACGGAAGGTTCTTTGCGTCCGCTTCCTTGTAAATCGTAATCTTCTTGCCGTCAACGGTGATGGAATCCTCACCCGCCTCGACCGTGTGCTTGCCCTCGCCGTACTTTCCGAGGAAGCTGCCCTGCGAAGTATCATACTTCAGCAAGTGAGCCAGCATCTCCGGCTTCGTGAGATCGTTGATCGCAACAACCTCATAGCCCTCCGTCTCAAACATCTGGCGGAACGCAAGGCGTCCGATACGTCCAAATCCGTTAATCGCAACTTTAACCATGGCTTTTATCCTCCTGTATCTGCTGCGGAACTAAACTGATCATTTCTACTTCATTCTACCTTTGTGCCCGTAAAAATGCAAGGAAGGAAATGGGCACTCAATCGTGCATCCACCAGTCCTGCGTGCTCGCATAATTGTAGTAGCGTTGGATCGGCGTAATTCTGCCGTTGCGGATTTCAAAAATCTCCCAGACCACACCCGGGCGGTTGGTCGGCACGTGGTAGGTCGCAGCGAGTCCCTGATCCGTGTAGACCTGAACGGTTGCCCCCGAGTTCGAGAGCTCGTAGCTCTGGAAGTTATTGTACACGCTGTTCGTAAAGTCCACGACGCAGTACTTGTAGTAATCCTGCGCGGAGAACTGCTTGATGGTCACGGTCTCCGGGCCGTAGGAGCTCACATCGTCCACGTCAAGATCGTTCCCGAAGCTGTCCACCTTGCCGCCGAACCAGACGTGTGAACTTTCCGCGCCGCGCTGCGTGAAGAGATGGGAGTCGAGGTCCGCGGGAACCGCGCCCCAGGTCAGAACAATCGAGACCTGCCCCGAGCCCACGGTCGGCGCCGCAAAGAACTCTCTCTCTGTCTCACCGTCGCTTCGCGCAACCAGGGTGTCATAGACCGTCTCATAGCCGTCCGCAACGAGCTCAACGGTGTAGACACCCGGGCGGAGCTTCACACTCGCGACACCGGAGCCATCCGTCTGCGCCGTGCTCACAATGCGGCCCGTGCGGTTGTTGATGCCCGCGCGCACATTGATGACCGAGGCAAACACGGTGCGCATGCCGCTGCCGCTCTCGTTGTAGTGGAGCGCATCGCCGAGACGCAGGCGGTAGTCGGTCTGAGCGCCGCCGCGCGGCAAAAAGTAAACCGGTGTCTGATAGGCCGCGAGCTGCTCGCTGTCCACGTTGATGCCATAGATCTCGCAGGACCGGTAGGGTGCCTTCACAAGGCGAAGTTCGTACTGTCTGCTTTCGCCCGGAACCACAATGCGGTAGCGACCGTCCGCATCGGTCTTGCCCTCATAGAGCAGCTCTCTGTCCTCGCTGCGATACAGCAGGACCCGCGCATTTTCAACGCCCTGCCCTTGCTCGTCATAGGCATAGCCGCTGATGCCCGTCAGGTTCTGCGCATTCATGACGGTCTCATAGGTATTGTACGCGGCATTCAGCATGATGGATTCCCGCTCGTCGAAGGCGCGCCGCATATCCGCACTTTCGTTCTGATAGAGGAAAATCGTATTGGCGGGCCAGGACTTTCGGAGACGCTCTGCCTCGCTTGCGTTTGCCGCGCAGTTCCACTTAAAGCCGCCATCCCGGACCGCGCGCCAGGTGAGCAGGGTATCGCTGCCGAAAAGGAAGCGTTCACCGGCCTTGTCCGGCACCGCGTAGCCCGCGACATAGTTGTCGATGAGATACTGGTAGACAAAGCGCGGCATGCGGTTCGCGTCATAGTAGTACTCCGTGACCTGTAACCCTCCGCTGACCAGATATTCGATTGCGACAATCTTATTCGCAACGCCGTCGTTCGGGTTGATGTATACCGTGTAATCGATGAGATTTCCCGTGTCCGCATTGATGAGCTGTTTTTGCTCGAGGCGGCAGAGGTTCTTATTCACATAGCCCGGGCGGTTCTCATAGCCCTCGAGGGTGTAGAAGACATCCGAGTTCCAGCTTTCTCCCGGATTCCGCACGCCCACACTGTGCTTGATCTCATTGATCGCAATGCGCTGTCCCGCAGCCGCGTCGCTGTTTAAAGTCGCAATGCTGCGCTGCAGGGCGCCGAGCTCCGTGTTTTCATCCGCAAGAACAAATTTCTCTTCCCGCTCGGCAGCCTCGCCGTCGCCGTCCGCACCGCTCTCGGACGCATCCGCTTCCGCAGTGCTCTCACCGCTTCCCTCCGCGCTCGTCTCGCTGCTCTCCCGGGTCTCGCGCTTTGCGAAGGGATCAGTCTCTTTGCCGCCGCCCTGCCGGGAGCCGATGAAAATGCCGACGCCCACGCCGAGCCCCGCGAGCAACAAGAAGAGAGGAATGAGGAGCAAGCCTTTTTTCGACTTTCCGCCCTCCGGCTTTTTCTCTTCCGGCGGCATTTTCGCAGCGGGCTCAGGCTGTTCCGCCTTGGGTGCCGCCGCTTTCGCCGCCTCCGCATTTACGTCCGCCGCCGCTCCGGCCGCGACGCCTGTCTGCTCTGTCTTCGGCTGTTCCGCTTTTGCTTCCTCCGCCTTACCGAAAGGCTGTATCTTCATGCCGCAACTCGTACAAAACTTTGCCTCGGGCTTTAACTCGGCCCCGCAATACCTGCAGTACATCTTTTTCCCCCGTTCTTTTTCAGAGCTCACTGATAAAATCCGAAATCCTACGCTGCGGCACATTGCCCTCCAGCAGTTCATCGTCGATATTCACTTCCTCCCCCTCCGGAAGGGTTGCGCTTCCGGACTTCGAAGCTTTCAACGTGAAGCTGCCGTAATCGTTCTTCAGCTCATAGTACGAGAAACCACCTTCATCTCTCACCTCGAACTTAAGCTCTGCCGCCAAACCGCCGTCGTTCACATTCAGGCGGTACTTTCCGCAGGGCAGGCCGAGCACACTCCCTTTCTTAAAGTCCAGGTTGTTGTACTTCAGCGCAAACTCCTTCGTATCGTAATCCCAATAAACACGCCCTGCCACGGTGCCGTAGTAGCCGCTCTTCTCGCGGTCCCGCTTCTCGGTCAGCACAAATCCCGGCAGAGAGAGTCCGCGGTACAGCTTGTCTTTATCCGTATCGCGCTCATAGCAAAGGAGCGTGGTATCTCCCCCGTCGAGCTGCAGCAGAATCGCGCGGACTTCCTTTCCCTCCGTCACAAGCTTCCAGGCAAACTTGCGCTCCTCCAGATTCTCGGCGTACGTTTCCGCATTGTCTCGAAGCGTATCCGCGAGGTCGGAGAACTTGGCCCCCTGTCCCTGTGACACTCCCATGGCCTGTGCAAACTGCTCGCCGATTTCCTGCCGCCGGTCAAACCAGGCCGCAAGTTCGCTGTCCTTCTCCATGGCATCCGCAATGTTCCGGAAGAGGCGCTCCAGTTCCGCCGCTTGCGGCTCCCAGCTGTACACGGTATAGTCCTTGTCGAGCGAATGCTTTAATTCGGGCTTTAACACGTGCGAGCGATAGCTTCGCTTTTCGACCTCCAAATTGTTGCGGGTAATTGCATCCGCCAAGAGTTTTCCGTAACGCTTCGCCGAAGCCCTGCCGAGCTCCTTCGGGAAGCGCAACTCCGCAAAGAGGGAAGTGCTGATACGCGCATCGCTGCCCATCTCCTTCAGAACCTCCGGATAGCGCGTCACATAGACCTTCTCGCTCTGCTGCGGAATCTTAAACCCGAGGCGATCCGGATCGATAAAGCAGTCCGCATTCAGCACCGGGTTCTCCCCGCTCGCAAATTCCAGGTTGAGCACGGCCTTCTCGAACTTTTTCCCGAGATAGAAGCGCGCGCGTATGCCGTCGCGTAAAATACGCATGCCGCTCTCCGAGAGTATGCCGCTCCGAGAGAGTGCAATCATGCGGCTCTCGCTGAGCTTCGCGGTGAGCAGAAAATCGCTCGAGAAGCCGTTCTCGAAAACCTTGTCCGCAGCGTCAAACACCTTGCCCTCGCGCTCCAGTGTTTCGAGCTGCGCCTTAAGAAAACGCTGCCCGACCGGCTCCGTCGTTTTCAGTGCCGTTCTAAGGCCGAAGCCGATCAATAAAAGTGCGAGCGCTGCCGCACCGATGATCGCAAAGAACCCACCCTTTTTCTTCTTTCCGGCACTTTCCTGCGGAGGTGCTGCCTGCACCGCGCTTTCGGCCGTTGCCGTCTGCGTCGTCTCTTCCGCCACTCCGCGCGGCGCTTCGTTTCCGTCCTGTTCCGTCTGCGCCGTCGTTTCCGGCTCAGGGGACTCCGCCCGACTTTCCTCCGGCTCTGTATCCGCAGTTTGTTCCGCCGCATCTACGGCAGCGCCCGCCGCCTCCTTTGTTGTCTCCTCCGAAAGCCGGGTACCGCAGTTTCCGCAAAAGAGCTCACCTTCGCCCACTTCACTGCCGCAATGCTTGCATCTACCCATGTTCACATCCCCCTTTACTCAGTCTGCAGGCATTTGACTCTGTTCCCCGTCCCACACCGGAATACAAAAAGGCGTCTGTGCCCAAAAGACACAGACGCCTCTCACAAAATCCGGCAACTTTGCTAGGACTCTTGCTTTCATCCTAACATTTGTTGTGCAAAACCTCAAGAATATTTTAAGATTTATATCTCATTCATGATATATTCCGCCACATTTTGCGCGTGGTCGGAAATACGCTCCAGGTTATCGATGATCTCAATGAAAACATGACCCGCCTCGGGCTTGCACTCGCCCTTCGAGAGCCGTTCCATGTGACGCTCCTTCTGCTCATCGCGCAGGGAGTCCACAAGGTCCTCGCACGCGCTCACCTTGCGCGCGTTCGAGACACTGTGCTCTTCTCTCGCCTTGACCGCGTTGCGGAAAGCCTCGAGTACCGCATCCGTCAGCTCGCGGAGGTCGTTCTTTCCGGTCTCCGAGAACTCCAGACCGCGGGTCTTTAAGATGTTCACGCCCTTCACGATATTTTCCGCGTGATCGCCCGAGCGCTCCAAGTCCGTCAGCGTATTGAAGAGATCCGTGATGACCAATCTCTGGTGGTCGTTGACCGGCAGTGTGTTCGCCTTGATTAAATACTCCGAGAGCTCACGGTTCATCGCGTTGATCTTCTTCTCGGTCTCATTGATTTCCGCCATGACCGCCTCATCCTGCGTAAAGCAGACCTCGCAGGCGCGCTCCACATTGAGGAGCGTGAGCTTGCCCATTGCCGCAACCTCGTTCGAGAGCGCAGCGACCGCAATTGCCGGCTGCTCAAAGATACGCGGATCCAAACGCGTCACAAGTTCCTCTTCCTTCTTCACATCCGCAAGCGTTTCGCCCTTCTTTTCCGGAACCAGAACGCCGGAGAGCGAGACCAGCTGCTCGCCGAAGGGGAAGAGCAATACAGTCATGATGAGCTTAAAGCCCGTGTGGAACAGAGAAATCTGCACGGGGCTGATGTGGTAGTGCGCAAGTGCCGGCTTCATCGCAAAGAGCACAATGCTGAGCACCGTAAAGAGTATCGCACCGATCATGTTGAAGGAAAGGTGCATGACCGCCGCACGGCGCGCATCGCGCGAACCGCCGATTGAGGAGAGCATTGCGGTCACGCAGGAGCCGATGTTCTCACCGAGGGTGATGAAGATTGCCGCATTGGTCATGATGAGGCCGTTGCCCGCAAGCATCTGCAAAATACCGACCGAGACCGAGGAACTCTGTAAGATAGCCGTGACAACCGCACCGGCAAGCATGCCGAGGAACGGATTCGAGCCGAGGGTTGTAAAGACTGTCGCAAAGATAGGTGCGTCCGTGTAAGGCGCAACCGCCTCCGACATGAACTTGAGACCCTGGAACAAAAGTCCGAAACCGATGATAATCTCCGCGCGGCTCTTTTTTGTCTCGGACTTGGAGAACATGATGATGCCCGCGCCGATGCCGATTAAGACCGGCGCATAGAACTCCGGATTCAGCATCTTCATGGAATCGCCGATCTGACTCAGCGAGACAATCCATGCCGTCACCGTGGTACCGATGTTCGCACCCATGATGACGCCGACTGCCTGACTCAGGGTCATGAGACCCGCGCTGACGAAACCGACAACCATGACCGTGGTCGCACCCGAACTCTGGATGATGCCGGTAATCAGGGTTCCGACCAGCACAGCTTTCAGCCGGTTCGAAGTCAGCATCCCCAGGAAGTCCTTCATTTTGTTGCCGACCGACTTTTGTGTTCCTTCCGCCATGACATGCATGCCGTAGAGGAACATCCCCAGTCCTCCGATAAAGAGAAACAGATTTGTAATATTGTCGAGCATAGCCCCCCCGCGGGTCAAACAACCCTCCCAGTTTTGCCGGTTACGGGCTCAGTGTAGCATAGCTCTGTTTTGCTGTGCAAGTTCGCAAAAGAACGTTTTTTGTGCGCGTATGTTCCCCGCTTCTGTCTCTTTTTGCCGAGTTCAAAGGGGCAGCGGCGTTCCGTTTAACTTTGCGGACACCAAGGTATCGCCCTCATAGCAAAGTTTCAGCGAAAAGAACGGTATGTTTTGCTGTAACAGCGGCAGAAAAATGCGGTCCCCCTCCCAGAGCGGCAGCTTTAAAACTTCTTCCTTCGGGACCCAGGAGGAAATGCCCTCTTCCGTGTCGTGATATTCCCCCGTGAAGCCGTCCGCCGAAAAGAGGTGCATGTGTTCCGCCTCGTAGCGATCGGACACAAAGGTCACGATACCCGCATAGCGGTAGTGTGTGAGCGTATAGCCGGTCTCCTCAAAGACCTCGCGCGCCGCGCACTCCTCCGGGCTCTCCCCTTCCAAAAACTTGCCGCCGATACCGACATACTTACCCTCGTTGATATCGTTCTTCTTGGTCACGCGGTGAAGCATGAGCCACTTCCCCTCGCACTCCAGATAGCATAGACTTGTGCTGTACATGGATTCCTCCTCCGAGACTGTTTGCCTTTTATTATAGCGGCTCAGAGAATAAAGGGGATGACGGTGCGGTGGTTTTTTAAACCAAAAAACCGGGCGGAACTTCTATCGTTCCGCCCGGACATTTTCTTTTTCTTTCTCGCTTCACTGTACCCTGTCGCGGAATTCCCGCACCGCTGCCTCGCGGTAAATCTTCCGTCCGCGCTCCGAGAGGCGCACAAAGGTAATATTGTCGCGGAGTTCCAGGACAATTGCATCAAAGGCGTCCAGGTACTTATAGACCGCCTCATTGTCGATGCGCACTTTGCCGTCCACAAAGGCACGCTCCAGACTGCCGTTTTCCTGCGCCCGGATAAAACGCCGCGAAACGCGGTTTCTGAGTTCGTCAAAGAGCCAGTCCAGGGTCTTAACCGAGGGGGCAATATAGCCGAGCAGATTCACCGCCTCTATCATGCGGAGCGGCGCTTCTTCCTCATGCTCCCGCTTGTCCTCATCCATCCAAAAGAGCTTAATCGGCATCTCCCGCTCAAACATCTCGACAATCTCTGCGATATCTCCCATGTTCTTTCCTCCGCGCTCTGCGCTCTTGTCTGAAACGCTCTGTTGTCCGTTTCATTCTAGCACGCTGCGGCGCAGTTTCCAAGACGGCAGACAAGCCGCAACGAGGAAGCATACGCCTCTCTCCGCGACGAAGCGGAACAAGACCGGGATACGCTTTTCGGCAAGCGAAGCTGTATGAACCGCCCCCAAGCTGCGACATGTCCTGCTCTGACTTGTCGATACGACGCATGATACAAAAAGAGCTGTAGAGAAGGCTTCTCTACAGCTCTTTTTCTTCGCGGAGAGCATGGGATTCGAACCCACGCACCGGTCACCCGGCCTAACGCATTTCGAGTGCGCCCCCTTGAACCGCTTGGGTAACTCTCCAAATACCAGAAAATTATAGCAAAGCTTGCGCGCTTTGTCACGCAAAACTTTACAATTCTCAGTTCGGTGCCACACCGACCTCCGCGCTCTCTCGATTCCAGTCTATGCTCTCGCTCGTCTCTCCCGCATTCGCCGGGGCAAACTCTTCCGCCGCGCCGTAGACGGTCTTATCCTTCCACGAAAAGCGAAGCCAGCGCACATTGACCGCCGTACAGCGGAGCGCATCTCCCTTTTTCACCTTGCCGGCCGGATTGCCGTCCGTGCCGGGCTTGTCGCGGAGCACCGCTTCTTCTGCCGTGCAGTAGAGGATACGGTTATCGCCGCTGAAGCGATAGCCGTTCACAATGTCCTCCGGCCGCGCCTCCATGGTTCCGCTGCTCGCCGTTGTCTCCGTCTGATGTAAGTCGATGACGCTGCTCTCTGCGAGCGTCATTTCCATGGGCTTCTTGTTTCCGCAAGCGCTGAGTGCCGCAATGCCGAGTGCGATGCCGAAAACAAGCACTGTCTTATTCCGCCTCAATGGTTCCTCCCCCGAGCACTGCGCCCGAATCCGTGTAGAGTACAACTGCCTGTCCCGGTGTCACCGCGCGCTGCGGTGTGGGAAAAACAACCCGTATCTTTCCGTCCGGAAGCACCGTGACCTTGCAATCCGCGCCGCTGTGGTTATAGCGTATCTTGGCGCGACAGCAGAGCGTTTCTCCTGCAGGCGGCGGCGCAACGGCCATCCAGTTCACATCTCCCGCGAGCAGTTCTTCCGCATACACCTCATTGCCCGTGCCGAGTACCACTTCGTTTTGCTCCGGGCGAAGTTCGATCACATACATGGGCTCGCCAAAGGCGATTCCGAGCCCCTTCCGCTGGCCTACGGTGTAATGCGTGAGACCCTTGTGCTCACCGAGCACCGTTCCGTCCGCCCGCACAAAGTTTCCCGGCAACGCCCTTTCCTCCGTGCTCTCATCGATAAAGTGCGCATAGTCGCCGTCCGGCACAAAGCAGATTTCCTGGCTGTCCGGCTTCGATGCGACCGGAAGCCCGGCCGCCGCCGCAATGGCGCGCACCTCGGGCTTCTCGTACTCTCCGATCGGCATCAGGGTATGGGCAAGCTGGCGCTGCGTGAGGTTATAGAGCGCATAGCTCTGGTCCTTCGCGGCGGTCTTGGAGCTTGCGAGCGCATAGCGCCCGTTTTCAAGCGTCAGCACCCGCGCGTAGTGTCCGGTCGCAATGTAATCCGCCCCGAGCATGAGACTGCGCGTAAGCAGCGCCTCCCACTTCACATAGCGATTGCAGGCAATGCAGGGATTCGGCGTGCGCCCCAGGCGGTACTCCCGCACAAAGTAATCGATGACATCGCGCTTGAATTCCGCGCGAAAGTTCATCACATAGTAGGGGATGTCCAGCACTTCGGCCACGCGGCGCGCATCTTCCACGGCGGAGATGCCGCAGCAACCGCCCTTTTTTTCCACCTCGCACTGCGTCTCGCTCTGCCAGATCTGCATGGTCACGCCGATTACTTCATAGCCCTGCTCCTTCAGGAGATAGGCAGCGACCGAGCTGTCCACACCGCCGGACATGCCGACTACCACCTTCTTACCCATCCGTTCTTCCTCTCCCTATCCGAAACTCAAAAACTCCAGCCGTCGCTCGGCGTAATGTCCTCGCGCGTCGATTTGTCTGCTTCCTCTGCCCCGCCGTCCGGCAAAGCCGCATCCTGCGGCTCAGGCTCTCCGGACTCCGACGTGTGCGGCTCGCTGTTCTCCGCAGCGTCCGGCATGTTATCCGCAGCGTCCTCGCGCTTCTCCGCGCTCACTTCCGCACGCCGCGCGGGCTCTGTATCCGTATCCTGCGCCTCCGCATTCGTCAGTCCGTCAGACGCAGTTTCCGCCGCATCGCGGGGCGCGGTGCGTATGCTGAGCTCCCGCGCAGACTGCGCGCTCTCCGCCTCCTCGTCGCGCACAAGTCCCGCCTGCAGCGCACGGTAAAAGATGAAGAGATCCAGCACCAGTGCCGGGTAGAGCAAGAGCTCCGTATCGAAGCCCGCAAGATTGATCAATCCCACCAAAATGGTGGAAGTTGCCCTCGCATACGCCGCAAGCCGGTAGCTCTCCCCGTAGCGAAGCGGTACCCGCATCACTCGTGCGATGATCAGCCCGAGTAACGCCTCAACCATGTTGAAGAAAAAGAAGCCAATCAGCGTCACAAAGAAGAGAAAAATGCCTACCAGCACCATAGGCACATAGAGATAGCGCGTGAGCGAGAGCAGCACGTCCTTGTTCAAATAGCCCGAGATTTCGTTAAATCGAATCTGCTGATATCGACTCCCGATCCCCGTTCCCTCGCTCTGCATGATGAGCTGATCGGCGTCGCCGAGCAACACAATCGTCTTAAGCGCCATCAGCGTGCGGGTCTCCTGCGCCTCGAGATTAATCTTGTTCTCCGGGCTCGTGTTGATGTCAATGTAATAGTCCGCGCCCTCGAGGTGTAAGCCCTTCGGCATCGAGAGTTTTCCGTTCTCCAGCGTGAAGTCCGGAATGTGCTCATCCAAGAAGTGACGCACGCCGCCCACCCGAATCCAGGCAGAGCCGACCGGGATCACATAAATCGCAAGCCAAGTAAACATACTGAGCATCAGGCAGAAGGCGATAAAACGCCCCAGACTCCGCCGCAGCAGTTTTCCGTAATCCCGAAGTCGAAACAGTGCAATTTGAAAATCTCTAATCATGGTGCCGCATCCTCCTTCAGTTTATTTGCGCGGTCGATGACGATGTCCGCAGCTTCCCTCACTTCTTCCTCCGTGTTCTCCCCGCCGAAGCTGAAGCGGAGCGAAGACCTTGCCTCCCGCTCGCTGCATCCCATCGCAAGGAGCACATGGGAGGGCTCCAGCGCCCCGGAGGCGCAGGCAGCGCCCGCGCTCGCCGCAATGCCCGCTTGATCGAGCAGGATGAGCAAGAGCTCCGCCGAGATACCCGGAAAGCAGAGATTCAAGTGCCCGGGGAGGCGCTTTACCGCGCTCCCGTTTTGAACAACGCCCGGCAGCGCTTCGCGCACACGGTTTAAAAAGAGCTCCGAGAGCCTGCGTTTCTTTGCCGCGCTCTCCGCGAGCGCGGCGTGTGCCGCCTGCGCGGCCGCCGCCATGCCGACGATGCCGGCGACATTCTCGGTTCCGGCGCGTCGCCCTCTCTCCTGCGCGCCGCCGTGCAGCAGGGCGCCGACCTTGAGCCCGCGGCGGATATAGAGAAAGCCGACGCCCTTCGGCCCGCCGAACTTATGCGCGCTCACCGAAAAGAGATCCGGGAGTTCCTCCCCGAGAAGTTCTCCGAGCGGCAGCTGGCCGTAGACCTGCACGAGATCGCTGTGCAACGGAATATTCCGCTCGCGGCAAAGTGCGAGCAGTTCTCGGAGCGGCTGCAGGGTCCCGGTCTCGTTGTTTGCCCCCATGCAGGAGACGAGCGCCGGTCTTTTTTCGAGCAGCGCCTCCGCCGCCGTGAGATCCGTTCGCCCCTCTCGGGAAACCGGGAGCAGCGCATAATCAAGGAGCCCCGCCTGCTTTCCGTAGCGCAGGGTCTCCAGTACCGCGTGATGCTCAATCTCCGTGGCAATCAGGAAAGGCTTGTCCCCGCGCTCCCGCGCCGCTTCCGCCATGGCGAGCAGCGCCCAGTTATTCGCCTCGGTTCCCCCGGAGGTGAAATAGAGTTCCTCGGGCAGGCAACCAAGGGTTTCCGCGAGACTCTGCCGCGCTCCGGCGAGCGCTTGCCGCGCTTTTCTGCCGCTCTCGTAGAGTGCCGAAGGGTTTCCGTACTGCTCCGTCAAATACGGGAGCATGGCTTCGAGTGCCTCCGGGCAGAGCGACACAGTCGCCGCGTGGTCCAGATAAATCACGACTTCTCTCCCTCTTCGAGCAGATAGGGTGTCACCTGGTAGACATAATAGTTCAGCCAGTTCGTGTAAAGCGTGTTCGCCATATTCCGCCAAGAGAGCGTCGGGCGTCCGCTCGGATCATCGTTCTCGTAATAATGCAGCGGAAGCTTCGGATTCTTGCCCCGCCCCATGTCGCGCCGATATTCGCTGTCCAAGGTCATGCGGTCGTACTCCGGGTGACCCTGCACGAAAATCTGCCGCCCCTCCTTGTCCGTGATGAGCAGGACGCCCGCCTCCTCGGACTCCGCGAGGATGCAGAGTTCCGGGTGCTTTAAAATATCCTCGCGCCGCACCTCGGTCCAGCGGGAGTGCGGGCAGTTCATACAGTCGTCCATGCTCCGAACAAGCGGCACCGAGTGGTGCAGTACCTTGTGTTCATAGACACCGGAGAGCTTCTCTTTCCGCGGGTACTTCTGAATGCCGTAGTGGTAGTAGAGTCCCGCCTGCGCGCCCCAGCAGATGTGGAAGGTCGAGGTCACATGGGTCTTTGACCACTCCATGATACCGCAGAGCTCCTCCCAGTAGCTCACCTCCTCGTAGGGAAGGTTTTCGACCGGTGCCCCCGTGATGATGAGCCCGTCAAAGTGGCGATGCTTTATCTCATCGAAAAAGACATAGAAATTCGAGATATGGCTCTTACTCGTGTGCGTTGCCTCATGCGAACTGGTCATCAAAAAGGTGCAGTCCACCTGGAGCGGCGTGTTGGAGAGCGCGCGGAGCAACTGAAGCTCCGTGTCTTCCTTGAGCGGCATCAAATTCAAAATCAGAATCTGCAACGGCCGTATGTCCTGCGCCATCGCGCGTTTCTCATCCATCACAAAGATGTTTTCCTGTTCCAAAATGGCTTTCGCCGGCAAATCGTTTTGAATGCGTATGGGCATCGCTGCACCTCCTGTTCGCTGCTCTGTCTGTTACCCCGGCTTGCGCTTTACCCCAATCCTGTGAGGAAATCGGCCTCACTGATAATCGGAATGCCGAGTTCCCGCGCCTTTTTGTTTTTGCTTGAGCCGGAAGTAATGTCGTTATTGATGAGCGCCGTTGTCTTCGCGGAAACTTCTCCCGCGACCTTGCCGCCCCGCGCCGTGATATAGTCCTTTAACGCCGTGCGGTTCGGGAACTGTGTGAGGCTTCCCGTGATCACAAAGACCTTTCCGGCGTAGAGCTCGGACGCTGCTCCGGCGCTCGCCTCGGGTTCCAGCGTCACTTCCTTTAGGAGCTCGTCGATAATCTCTTGCTCCCGCGGATTCGCAAAGAAATTCACGATATCCGCCGCCATTACTTCGCCGATGCCGTCCACCTCGGTGAGCGCTTCCGCGCTCGCCGCGCGAAGCGCCGCAAAATCGCCGTGAAAGGCTTTTGCGAGCACCTTCGCATTCTGTACCCCGACACCCGGAATGCCGAGGCCGTAGACAAAGCGGGACAAGGGCATGCTTCTCGCCTTCTCGGCCGCCTCGATGAGCTTTGCCGCGGAGGCCTCGCCGAAGCCCTTCATCGCAGCGATATCCGCCTCCGCACGCTTTAAGTGAAAGAGATCCGCATAGCGGTGGATGAAACCCTCCTGAATCAGCTTTTCGAGCGTGGTCTCCGAGAGTCCCTCGATGTGAAAGGCGTCGCGGCTCGTCATCAGCGCAAAGCGCTTCACACGTTTAATCGCGCAGTCCGGGTTCACACAGTAGAGGGTTTCCGCATCGTTCTCCTTGCGTATCTCCGTCTCCGTGCCGCAGACCGGACAGTGCGCGGGCGGCTCTGCCGTCCCGCTCTTGGTGAGGTTCTCCGCAATCTGCGGAATAATCATATTGGCCTTGTAGACCCGAATGCGGTCGCCTATGCCGAGTTTTAAGCCGCGGAGCACACTCACGTTGTGGACGCTTGCGCGCCGCACTTCGGTGCCCTCAAGATCCACCGGGTCAAAAATCGCAACCGGGTTAATGAGCCCCGTCCGCGAGGGACTCCACTCGATTTCGCGTAGCACCGTCTCCGCCTGCTCATCCTGCCACTTAAAGGCAATCGCGTTTCGCGGAAACTTTGCCGTGCGCCCAAGCGACTCGCCGTAGGCAATGTCGTCAAGCAAGAGCACGAGGCCGTCCGAGGGGAAGTCATTCTCCGGAATCTTCGCTTCAAAACGGAGCACGCTGTCCCGCAGGGTATCCGCAGTCACGGTCTCGTATTCGACCACCTCAAAGCCCTGGTCTCTGAGCCACGCAAACTGCGCTGCGCGAGAGTTGTTGAACTCGACCCCCTCCGCCTCCACCAAGGAGAAGGCGTGGAAGTAGACGCCGCGCGCCGCCGTCACCGCGGGGTCCAGTTGGCGCACCGTGCCCGTGCAGAGGTTCCGCGGGTTCTTATACTTTGCCTCTGTCTCCGGCAGTTCCGCATTGATGCGCTCAAAATCCGAGTAGCGCATCAGGGCCTCGCCGCGGAGCAGAAGTTCCCCCTTGAACGGGATACGAAGCGGCACATTGCGAAACGCCCGCACGGTTCCTGTCACGAGTTCGCCGATATAACCGTTGCCGCGCGTCACCGCCTGATAGAGCTCACCGTCCCGGTAGCGCAGTACTATCGTGAGGCCGTCCATCTTCCAAGAAAGCAGGGCCTTCTGCGTTCCGAGCCAGGAAATCAGCTCGTCCACGCTCTTGGTCTTATCGAGCGAGAGCATGGGCTGCTCATGGGTTACCTTGGGGAGCGAGGACAGCACTTCATAGCCGACACTCTGGGTCGGGGAGCCCGAGAGCACAATGCCGCTCTCCTCTTCGAGGCGCTTCAATTCGTCATAGGCGCGGTCGTACTCGAAGTTACTCATAATCTCGCGGCTCTCCTGATAATAGGCGCGCGCCGCCGGAAGCAGGGTATCAATCAGGGCCTGCATCTTTTCTCTCAGCTTTTTTTCTTCCACGATCCCGCCTCCTTTCCGCGGCTCTTAAAATATGCCTTTTGCCGCGCTTCATAGTTTTTCTTGCGCCGCTGCTCCGTGCGCACCGTCTTCGCCGTCTTGCTCTGCTGATTCCGCGGCTTCTCCTGAAGCAGGGCAAGCAGAGTCTTAAGCTCCGATGTCGTCACATTGCGGTACGCACCGCTGTGAAGATTATTGAGACGTATGTTCATGATGCGGATGCGCTTTAAACTAATCACGTGAAAACCGCAGGCCTCGCACATGCGGCGAATCTGCCGGTTTAAGCCCTGGGTCAGGGTAATCGCAAAGCTCGTCTTATCCCGCGGTTCTACCTTGCAGGGCAGGGTCGTGACCTGCAGTTCCTCAAGGTGCACGCCGCGGCGCAGCTTGTCCAGAAAATTCTCGGTCAACGCCTTGTCCACGCGGACAATGTACTCCTTTTCATGCCCGTTTTCACAGCGCAAAATTTGGTTCACGAGTTCGCCCTGATTCGTGAGAAGCAGGAGTCCCTCCGAGTCCTTGTCAAGCCGCCCGATCGGGTAAATGCGCTCCGGGTACTCGAGCATGTCCACGATATTCGGCGCGCGGTCGTTGTCCGTCGTCGTGCAGACCACACCGACCGGCTTATTGACCGCGATCAAAATCTTCTTTTTGGAGGCCAGCTCCTCGACCGCGCCGACCCGCTTGCCGTTTACTTTGACTTCCATGCCGGCAGAGACCAGCGTCCCGAGTTCCGCCGCCTCTCCCGCGACCGTCACCTTGCCGGCCGCAATGAGCCGGTCCGCCTCACGGCGCGAGCAAACGCCCGCCGCACTCAAGAACTTGTTGATGCGCATTCCCTCGCTCTGATTCACTGTTCTCCCCCTCCGGCGCCGATTCACGCCTCTGTTATACCGCTGTAACTTACAATTATAGGCAAAGCGAGCCTATTCAGTCAAGTTTAGCGCTCTCCCCCGCGCATAAGCAAAGGACCGGAGCTAACGCCCAGGTCCTTTGACAATATCGAAACTCCGATTTACTCGATGAACATCGCATCCCCGAAGCTGAAGAAGCGGTAGCGCTCCCTCACCGCCTCGCGGTAGGCATGCAGAATTTTCTCTCGCCCGGCGAGCGCACTGACCAGCATGACCAGTGTGGACTCGGGGAGATGGAAGTTGGTAATCAGGCAGTCCAGAATGCGGAAGCGATAACCGGGGTAGATGAAGATTTTGGTGTAGCCGCTCTCCGCGCGCAGTGTTCCGTCCTCATTCGCCGCGGATTCGAGGGTGCGGCAACTCGTCGTGCCGACACATACAATGCGACCGCCCGCCGCCTTTGCGCGGTTCACGGCCTCTGCGGCTTCCTCGCTCACCACATAGAACTCCTCGTGCATATGGTGCTTCAGAATGTCCTGCTCCTTCACCGGGCGGAAGGTGCCGAGTCCCACATGGAGGGTCACACGCACAATGATAATGCCCTTCTCCGCAAGACGCTTTAAAAGTTCCTCGGTAAAATGAAGTCCCGCCGTCGGCGCCGCCGCACTGCCCTCGTGCGCCGCATAGACCGTCTGGTAGCGGTTCTTGTCTTTTAACTGATGGTGGATGTAGGGCGGCAGAGGCATCTGTCCGAGTTCATCCAGGATTTCCTCAAAGACGCCCTCGTAGGAGAAGCGCACAAAGCGATTGCCGTCCTCGGTCTGTCCCACAATCTCGCCGATGAGTTTCCCCTCGCCGAAGCTGATCTTCGTTCCGATGGGGCACTTTCTGCCGGGCTTCACCAGGGTCTCCCAGGTTCTGTCCTCTTTCCGCGTGAGAAGCAGAACCTCAACTTTGGCTCCCGTGCCCACCTTTTCGCCGATGAGGCGCGCCGGGATTACCTTCGTATCGTTTAAGACCAGACAGTCGCCGGGTTTTAAGTACTCTGTGATATCCCGGAAGTGTCTGTGCTCAATTTCACCGCTCTCCTTGTGCAACACCATGAGGCGCGAGGAAGCTCTGTCCTCGAGCGGATCCTGTGCAATCAGTTCCTCCGGCAACTCGTAGTAAAAATCTTTTAACTCCATCAGCCTTCCGTCCCTTCCGAAGCCGCGGCGCCGGTCTCCGCCGCCGTTTCCGCCGGAGCGGCGCTCTCCGCGCTCGTCTCTGCGGACTCCGTGCCTGCTCGGCCGGGAATTTCAATGACCGCATCGGTCACCGCCTCGGTGCTCTCCTCTTCTTCCGCATCTGCGGCCGCGGCTGCGCCACCGCCCGCACGGAGTTTCTGGTAGAGCGAACCGAGCTTTGCATCGCTCACAATTGCCTTCGCGAGCGCCGTGCGGTAGTCGTTGTTCATCTTCTTGACCGCCTCACTGCCCTCGGCCGCCTTGACCGCAGCCGTCTCTGCCTCGTTCAGCATCTCATCCGTCTTCATCCGAAGACCCTCATCGGTCTTTACGATGTAGGCGCGGAGCAGGACCGGCGCCGGGGTCTGAATCTTGCGGAACCAAGCCTGGGTCTCGATGTAGGCGATATAGCTTCCGCTCTCCACCCCCGGAATCACATAGATTGAGGTGTTCTCAAAGGACTCATAGAGCTTCTTTTCCGCCGCCATCTGCTCCTTTAATTTTGCGAGCCCCTCTTCGTCGGAGAGTCCGAAAATCTGATAGAGCTCCTCTGCATCGCCCTGGGCCCGCGCCGTCAGATAGTCCTGCACCAGAGTATGAATTTCCGTGTCCGAAGTCTTTTCGGGGGCAGCCGACGCATAATCGTAGCCTGCCGTCTCCGCCTTGCTTTCTTTCGGCTTTGCCGTCTTTTTGTGATCCAGCGCGAGAATCACAAGAATCAGAATGAGCGCAGCAAGCGGCAACAGGAGAAATCGCCCGAAACGCTGCAGGGTGAGCTCATCGATTCCAAAGATCTTTCTGTTCTTTTCGTAACGCACTCGTTTATCCTCCCTTGTAATCCTACTATTTTAGCATGATTTTAAGGGAGACTCCAGTCCGCAATTTTATCCCGCAACGCTCTGTATATCTGAATGCAATCCTCGCTTCACGGAAGCAGATTGTCACACAGCGGCGCAGCAGCTACGCCAAACGCAAAGGCACAAGCCGCCGTCAGGGTAAGCGCAGGGGCAAATACTCGGATTTTCCTCTTTTACACAGACATAGCTTGCGCATCGGTTGCACTTGCGGCGCAAAAAAAGAGAAGCCCGTTTCCGGGCTTCTCTCGGTCTGTGTCTGGCGGGATTCGAACCCGCGACCTTCAGAGTCGGAGTCTGACGCGCTATCCAGCTGCGCTACAAACACAAAGTACTCTACTACTATACTCTGTTTTGTGTCGCAGGGCAAGGTTATCTTTTAGCCCCGCCGATTGCGCTTATGCTCCGCAGGTTTCTCGAATTTACCCGCGACGGCGCGCTGTACCTCGGCCGCTTTCTCCCGGCTCTCGGGGTCGCTGCGAAGGCGCAGTACCTCTCCCATGCGGTCTCTGAGCCGCGCTGCCTCCTCGAAGTTGAGTTCGGCCGCCGCCTGGCGCATCTTCTTCTCGAGCTCCTTCGAGAGACGGCGCAGTTCCTCGTCGCTCATGGACTCCGGATCCTTGTCCCAGTGCTTTTGGTCCGCAATGACAGCTTTGGTCATCATAATCACATCTCGAACCGCCTTTTTGATGGTGGTCGGTGTGATGCCGTGTGCCTTATTGTAGGCCTCCTGAATCGTGCGGCGGCGCTCTGTCTCCGAAATGGCACGGCGCATGGAGTCCGTCATGTTATCGGCATACATAATCACGTGCCCCTCGGCATTTCTCGCCGCACGGCCTATGGTCTGCACGAGCGAGGTCTCCGAGCGCAGGAAGCCCTCCTTGTCGGCATCCAGAATCGCGACCAAAGAAATCTCCGGGATATCAAGACCCTCGCGGAGCAGATTGATGCCGACCAGCACATCGAACTCATCGAGGCGCATGGCGCGGATAATCTGCGCGCGCTCCAAGGTGTCAATGTCCGAGTGCAGATAGCGCACCCGCACGCCGACCTCCCGGAGGTAGGTTGTTAAGTCCTCCGCCATGCGCTTGGTGAGTGTTGTGACCAAGACCTTATTCTTCTTCTCAATCTCTTTGTTGATTTCGCAGAGCAAATCGTCGATCTGGCCCTCGACCGGGCGCACCGAAATTTCGGGGTCCAGAAGACCGGTCGGACGTATCAGCTGTTCCGCGCGAAGCAGCTCGTGCTCCGCCTCGTAGCGACTCGGTGTCGCCGAGACAAAGAGCATCTGGTTCATGCGCTCCTCGAACTCCGTAAAGTTCAGGGGACGGTTGTCCATGGAACTCGGCAGGCGGAAGCCGTACTTTACCAGCGTTGACTTTCGCGCAAAGTTGCCGTTAAACATGCCGCCGATTTGCGATATCGTGATGTGGCTCTCGTCGACAATCGTGAGAAAGTCTTTCGGAAAATAGTCAATCAAGGTAAACGGCGGTTCGCCCGGCTTCTGCTCCGTCAAAAAGCGGGTGTAGTTCTCAATGCCGGAACAAAAACCCGTTTCCCTTAACATCTCGACATCGTAGTGCGTCCGCTCTTCAATGCGCTGCGCCTCAAGGAGCTTATCCTCGCTCTTTAAGAGCTTCACATAGTCCTCGCATTCGGCGAGTATCTCCCGGGCCGCACGCTCGATCTTTTCGCGCGGCACCACGTAGTGGTTCGCCGGGTAAATCGAAATGTGAAGCACCTCCGCGAGCGGGTTTCCGGTCAGCACATCTGTCTCCGTGATTTTATCGATCTCGTCGCCGAAGAACTCCACGCGGTAGGCAAGCTTATCCTGATCCGCCGGAAAAATCTCTATCACGTCGCCGCGCACACGGAAGGTGCCGCGGTGAAAGTCGAGATCATTTCGGCTGTACTGGATATTGATGAGCTCTGCGATGACCTCATCCCTATCCTTCTCCTGTCCCGGGCGGAGACTGACCATCATGTTTTTATAGTCCGTCGGGCTGCCGAGGCCGTAAATGCAGGAGACACTCGCGACAACAATCACATCCTCCCGCTCGAGAAGGGCGCTCGTCGCCGAATTTCGCAGCCGGTCTATCTCTTCGTTGGTCGCGGCATCCTTCTCGATGTAGGTGTCCGTCTGCGGCACATAGGCCTCCGGCTGGTAGTAGTCGTAGTAGGAGACAAAGTACTCCACCGCATTCTTCGGGAAGAACTCTTTCATCTCGCTGTAAAGCTGCGCCGCAAGCGTCTTATTGTGGGAGATGATGAGCGTCGGCTTCTGCAACTCTTGAATCACATTTGCCATCGTGAAGGTCTTACCGGAACCCGTCACGCCGACCAGGGTCTCAAACTGATTGCCCTCCCGAAAGCCTTCGACCAGTTGCCGTATGGCCTGCGGCTGGTCTCCCGTCGGCTGAAACTCGCTGTGCAGTTCAAATTTCATCTTCTTCCCCCGCTCCGCTGTCTCACCGCTCTCTGCTTCACCGCTCTGCTCTCCCGGAGGAGGCGATGTACGGCATAGCTGTTCTTTAAGGACTGGGGCGTCACCTCGCCCGCAATGCCCGCTTTTTGCCCGTAGGCGCGTATCATCTTCCACACGCCCTGACGGCTCAGTGCGCCGCCGCTCAGATTAAAGAACAAATGCTCCTCTTCCGCCTCTTTTAAGAGCAGCGGACGTCCGGACTCCAGATACGAACAGAGTGCTAACCTCAACTCCTCGTCAAAGGAGACCACGCGCTCCTGCCCCCGCGACTGTTGCCGCACATAGCCGATTTGCACATCCACATCCTCGGTCTTCAGCGCAATAAGTTCCGAGACACGGAGTCCGGTCGCACAGAGCAGACCGAGCATCGCGCGGTCGCGCAGTTGCTTCGCGCTGCTTCCCTCGGTCTCGCGAAGAAAGCTGCGAATCTCCTCTTCCTCAAGAATATAAGGATCCCTTCTCTCCTGACGCGGGCGTCGCAGTCCCTCGGCCGGCGAGGCTTCCAGATGTCCCGCCGCCGTCTCATAGGCAAAAAAAGCGCGAATGGAAGCCGCCGCACGGTTAATGGTCGCCGGCGAAAAGCCTTCGCGCTCCAGCCATAGCAAATAGGAATTCAAACGCAGTTCGCTGACCGTCGAAAGGGAGCTTATGCCCTCCTGTCGGAACCACGCAAATAACTTCTTTAAATCGCGCTCATAGGAGAGCAGCGTATTCTCTGCCATATGCCGCTCTTCTCTGAGTGAGCGCAAAAACCCCCTCAAAGCTTCTTCCATTCTATCGCCCCCTCACCCCTCTATCGTCCCCTAAGTATAGCCATAGCAAGAGCAAAAAGCAAACCGCGCGAAGCCCGCTTTTTTGCGGCTTTCGCGCGGTTTTTTCGGCATACTCCAAAATATAGTGCTTTCTTTTATGTAAACCTCATATCTTGCGCTTTTGTTCTTAATTTCGTCCGGGAAAATCGACATTATTTTTTTAAACTTCTTTTCCGGCTAAGCGCACAGACAAGGCCGACGCGGTGTCACTCTGCGTTGCTGCGCCGATTCTTCCCGTATGTAATACAGGCCCCACCGAAAGAAGGACAGAAAAAAACACCCGGGCGCCGTCACTTACCGGCGATTCCGGGTGTTTCGTAAAGTTCTGTTTTATCGGTTCTGCTTCAGCGCATAGGCCGTGAGCCCGGCGACGGTCTTCCCGTCCCGTATCTCACCGCTGTAAATGCGCGCAATCAAATCCGAGAGTTCGTAGGCCTGCACCGCAATCTCCTCATCGGGGTCCAAGTGCTGTTCCCCGGGTAAGAGCTCCCGCGCGACAAAGATATCAATCTCCTCGTCGCAAAAGGCAACTGTCGTGTCGATACGAATCAGAAACTCCAGCGCCTCGGGGCTCTCCGCCCGCATGCCGGTCTCCTCCGCAAGTTCGCGGAAGGCGCAGAGCACGCGCGGCTCATCCGGGCTATCCACCTTACCGGCGGGAAGTTCCAGCGTAAAGCGATCCAGCGCATTTCGGTACTGGCGCACCATCAGGATGCGTCCGTCCGGCAACACCGGCACAACCGCTGCCGCACCGTCGTGATGAATGTAATCCCAGACCGCCTCACGGCCGTTGGCCTCCACGAAATCCCGATAGACCTTCAGTATGGTCCCCTCATAGGCGAGCTCGCGCTTTTTCCGTATCACCTTGCCGGGCTCGCGCGCCGCATCCGCCATGGCTTTAGTACTGATCCTTGTTGGTCAGGTTGCCGTGCGCCGCATCCTCGCCGTACACCGGGGTCGTGGTCGTGTCGTAGTTGTAGACCGTATCCTTGAGCTCCGCAACCTCACTGCCGCTCAGCGTTGCCTCGAACATCATCTTGTTCTCGATGATCTTCTTTAAGGAGCTGTAACGGCTCGTGCCGTTCACGCGCACGGTGGTTCTGTAAGCCGGAATCGTCAGTGCAATCTCGGTCGCAACCGGGCGAAGAATGGTCTCGGAGGTCGAATTGTCCGCGTTGACCTTGCGGAGACGCTGTCCCGAGAGCATGTAGTGGTTGCCTGCTTCATCGCTCAAACGCACCGAATAGCCGGAATCCTTCACATAGCTGCCGTCCTTGGTGGTCTTGCGACCGGTGCGGATTACGCCGCGGCTCGCGTTGTTCTCCGCCGTCAGCTTGCCTACGCTCGGCAGCTCGATGACATCGCCTTTCTTGATGTTCTGAATCTCTTCGCTCGTCTTAAACGCCGTGTCAAAGAGGGAGACCTTCACATTGTATGCGTTTGCGGCCTCATCGAAGCTCGCATCCGTAATCTTAAAGATGCGGGTGCCGCCGATGCGGTACTGCGAAACCGCGCTCTCGCCCTGATCCTTTACGTTCCCGCTTGCCTGCTGCGCTGCCTTGGTGCTCGGCTGTCCGTCCCAGTAGCCGTTCACATCCACCTTGTAGCCGTCCGGCGTGACCTGGCTCGTGAGCCAAGTGCTGTCGCTCGTCATATAACGCCACTGACCGGTCTTATCCTGCTTCCATGCAGCAAATGCCGTGGTGCTCATCGCAAAGGTCAGTGCCGTCGCCGCCGCAACTGCAAAAATTTTTCTCATGTCATTTCCTCCTGTCAACCGGACCCACGCCGGTACTGCCCGCATTATAGCGGACGAAGCGCATTAACTCAAGGAAGTTTCAGAGATTGTAAGACCTCTTCCCTGTTTCGTAAGAGTTTTGCAAGCTTGAACCCACAGAAACTTCACAATTTTACGCAAGCAAAACAGGAGGGCGTTTCCGCCCTCCTGTCGCCGCAATTAGTATTTCATTTCGAAATGATGATACCTAACTTAATGCAGTCGGAATTAGTTGGTAGCGATGATCTGCTTGATGTTGTTGTTGCCGTCAAGCACAACCTTGAAGCCGTCGCCGTCAACCTTGGAGCCGCTCTTCACAACATTACCGGAAACGTTGACAACAACGTAGCCGTTGGTCAGAGCCGTAAGATCTGCGCCGTCCGTATCCGTGGTCGTGGTGCTGTAGATAACATCGCCCTTGGAAGCCTGGCCGATCTTCTTGCTAGCATCGACGCCGGTCAGACCAAGATCGGAGATGAGCTTGCTGACAGTGATCTTCTCAAGCGTGCTCTTGTTGACAATCTCGATCTTGTTGTCAGCATCAGCCGTGAGGAGCATACCGCCGAGGTAGTACTTCTTCTCGTTAAGGCCGTTGACACCCTGGCCCTTCTTCGTGCCGCCCTTCTTGAAGCTGAAGCTGAAGCTCTCGCCGTCAAGAGAAATCTTCTGCGTGCCGGTCTTCATGGAGCCGTCCTTATCCTCGTTATCGGAGAAGTAGTAGAACGCCCAGTCGCTGCTCATGCCGCGAGCGGTGGTCATGAAGGTATCCTGGCTGTCGTACTTGCTGTCATCATCTGCGTACTCGTAGATGGTGTTGCCATCGGTGCGAAGGAGTGCAAGGCCGGAGATCATGCCGCCCTTAAGGTCGAATGCATACTTCTTGCCCTTGATGGTCTTGATAGCGCCGGCATAGAGGTTGCCGTTGCCGTCTGCATAGTACCATCTGTCGGTACCGTTGTCGTAATCAGCATAGTTGAGGTAGTAACCCGGAACAACCTTGAACCAGCCCTTGGTGAAACGAGCGCCGTCTTCCGGAGAAGAGAAGTACATGAAGTCCTTCGCATAAGCAGCCGTAGCCGTAGCCGTAGCGTTGTTGCTGGAACCTCTTCTGCTTGCGTTCTGGTAGGTAGCAGCGCCGAGGCTGTTGTTGTGCCAGTCAGCGATCATGCGGCCGTACTGATCGAAGCCGTACTTTCTGCCGTTGATGGTCTTGTTGGTGCTGCTGGTCTGCTTCGCACCGGAAGCCTTGAAGTAGAACCAACGAACCTGGTCGGAATCCCAGTAGGAATCGCCCGGCTGCTCGTCCTCAGCGTCAGCAACGTCGGTCAGAGCGATCTCTCTCCAGCCGATGCTCATAGCGCCGTCGTTCTCGTCGCCGAAGTAGTACTCAGCCTCCTGGTATGCGTTGTCATCGTAATCCGTGACACCGTCATCCTTCTTGACCCAGCCGTACTGCATCTTGCCGTCCTCATCGAAGCAATAGGTCTTGCCGTTGATGACTCTCTTGAAGATGGTGCCAGCTGCGTGGGTGTTCTTGTAAGCCTTACCGTTTGCCTGGAAGTAGTACCACCAAACATCCGGCTGGTTGTCTTCGCCAGCGCTCTCGTTGTCGATAGCAACCCAACGGTTACGAACCATTGCGCCGTTCGCGTCAACGTAGTAGTAATCGTCGTTGTCCTCGATCAGGCTGTCGGTAGCCATGTTGCCAGCGTCGTCAAGGTAGAAACGGTTGTCGCCGGAATACTCCCAGCTGTTTGCAACCTTCTCACCTGCTCTGTTGTAGTACACCCAAGTTCCGTCCTCTTCCTGCCAGCCGGTAGCTGCGAAAGAAGTCATGGATGCACCGATCGCAAGAAGCGCCGCTGCGGAAACGATTGCAGCAATTTTGGTCTGCTTTCTCATAATAAATGCACTCTCCTTTTTCGTTGTTGTTTTGAAACCACTGAAATCCCTAATTGCGTACGAAGAGATTTTACCGCTCTTTGGCGTAAAAATCAACTTACAAATGCCTTACAGCAGTTCCTCTCTTTCTTACAGTGCACAGTATAGACCTAAGTCCGCAAAATTTCCATACCTTTTCTCTGGCTATTTTCTTACAGAAATATTACAAACCTTCGTTTGCGCCCGCAGATTGTATTGATTTGAATACAATCCGTGTTTTTCATGCCCGAAACTGTGGATAAGTCTTCTCTGTCAACGTTTTTTACCGCGTATTCTCCACAGCTTCGTCTATTTGATTTTTTTCGCACAGGCACGTTTTTGCATGCCCCGCGCTGCGTTTTGCCTTCGCTCTCCTTTCCCGCGCCTCCTGCCCGCAGCTCTTCTTTGTCTCTTTTCTGTTTCTTTTTTGCTACATCTCCTTTCCGCCGGCCGCATCTTTCTGCCTTCATTGTTGCGGCGGACACAGTTCTCGGCTGTGCTCTGCGTTTTCCTTGCCATCTGTTTCTCCCGCTTCATTTTTCTTTCGCCGCTTCTTCCTCCGGCTTTTTGCTTTCTTCTGCATTTCCCGGCTGCGATGCTTGCGCTTTCCCTCCGCCCTGCTATACTGTTCATATATTTAAATTATCATAGTTATATGAACACACACTCTCTCGCAAGGAGGTTTTTGCCATGACCGATAAACTTGCCCTGCTCCTCCGGGAACTCTCAAACGAGCCGGGCCTCACCCAGCGTGCCCTCGCATCTCGCGTCCGCACTTCGCTCGGCAGCGTAAACGCCCTGCTTTCGGAGGCAAAGAGCGCCGGTCTCCTCAAGGAAGACACGACGCTGACTCCGGCCGGTCAGGATTATCTCGAGCCCTTTCGGGTGGACGGCGCCGTAATTTTAGCGGCCGGTTTCGGCTCTCGCTTCGTTCCGCTCACCTATGAGCGTCCCAAGGGCCTGCTCAAGGTAAACGGCGAGCGCATGATAGAGCGCCAGATTCGCCAACTCCGTGAAGTCGGCATTACCGACATCACCCTCGTGGTCGGCTATTTAAAAGAAGCCTTCGAGTATCTGATCGATCTCTACGGCGTAAAGCTTCTTTATAATCCCGACTATTCGACGATGAATAACATTTCATCGGTCTACCACGCGGCGTCTCTCTTTGAGGACAGAAACGTGTACCTCCTCTCCTCCGACAACTGGATGCAGGAAAATCTGTTTCACACTTACGAGCCTGGCAGCTGGTATGCGGCGGTTCATGTGAGCGGTGAGACCCGGGAGTGGGTGCTTCACTATAATAAGAAAGAAGTGATTACCGGGGTCGAGGTCGGCGGTCGCGATGCGGATGTCATGTACGGCCCGGTTTATCTGTCCCGCGAGTTCAGCGCTGCGCTGCTCCCGGCGCTGAAAGAGGCCTATCGCACGCCCGGAAAAGAGCAGTACTACTGGGAGAATGTCTATCTCGATTTGCTCGCCGCAAAGAAGGCACCGCCGCTCAGCGTGAATTTGCAGCCGGACGGCGTCATCTACGAGTTTGAAAACTTGGAAGAGCTCCGCGCCTTCGATGTCTCCTACCGCGACCATTCGGACAGCAAGGCCATGGCCCTGATCTCCGAAGTGTTTCAGGTTCCCGAATCCGCGATTACCGGCATCGAGTGCCTAAAAGCCGGCATGACCAACCGTTCCTTCTTATTCCGAGTCAAGGGCAAGGCCTACATCTGCCGCATTCCGGGCGAGGGCACCGAAAAGCTGATCGATCGCCGCGCAGAGGGCGAGAGTTACCGCGCCATTGCGCCGCTCGGCCTCGCGGAGGAACTCATCTACTTTAACCCGGAGAACGGCTATAAGATTTCGGTCTACTACGAAGACGCGCGGAGTGCGGACCCCGAGTCCGAAGCAGATCTCCGCGCCTCAATGGCTGTCTTAAAAAAGCTGCATTCCGCGCCCTGCCGCGTATCGCAGCGCTTTGACCTCGGTGAGCGCATTGCGTTTTACGAGTCCCTCTGCCTGGAAAAGGGAGAGATTCCCTTCCTCGATTACGCGGAGGTCCGCGAAAAAATGAACCGCCTGCTCAGCTGGATTCACGGCTTACATCGCCCCGAGACCCTCTCGCACATCGATCCTGTCTATGCAAACTTTCTTTTTACCGGAGAGGGCATACGACTCATCGACTGGGAATATGCCGGCATGGCGGATCCGCTGATTGACTTCGCGATGGCAACCATCTACGCGGAAAAGGACTTCGCCTATGCAAAACGCCTGCTTGACTACTACGGCGACACCGACGTGCCGCGAGAGCGGGCAGAGCAGCTTGTAATCGCCTATATGGCGCTCGGCGGTTTTCTCTGGGCACTCTGGGCGGTCTACAAAGAGGCCCTCGGCGTATCTTTCGGCACCTATCCGCTCACGCAGTACCGCTACGCAAAGGAGGGCTACGCCCATCTTGCGAAATCCGTCAAAGAACTGTAAGGATTCTTCCCCCGCGGAAGCTTTCTCGCACTTCAAATAAATGTTACAATGGAGAAGATTCGGTTCAAAGTTAAGGAGAAGGAGGACTTTTCATGAAACGCAAATATCTCGCTGCCGCAGCGCTCCTTGCGGCGCTTGCGCTCACCCCGGCAATGAACAGCTTTGCCGCGAGCGGCTGGACTTCCGAAAACGGCAACTGGGTGTATTACGACAACAGCGGCAATCGCCACAAGGGCTGGATTCAGACCAAGGACGGTTACTACTATATGGATCCTTCGAGCGGCGTTATGCTCAAGGGCTTCCAGAAGATTGACGGCAAGTGGTACTACTTCAGCAGTGACGGCCTCATGCAGACCGGTTGGATTAAGGACGAGGGCAAGTGGTATTACTGCCTCGAGGATGGTGTTCTGGTGCAGGAGAACTGGCTCAAGGTCGGCGACAACTACTTCTTTATGCGCGGCACCGGTGAACTTGCGGTGGGCTGGCGCAACATGAACAACAGCTGGTACTACTTCAAGGCAGACGGGCGCTGCGCGTTCAAGTGGATGAAGATCGGCAACGACTGGTTCTGGATGGGCACGGACGGCAAAATGAAGACCGGCTGGCAGCAGATTGACGGCATCTACTACTACTTCGGTCAGGACGGCAAGATGAAGTCCGGCTGGCTCTCCGACGGCACCAACCGCTACTACATGGATCCGGAGAGCGGCAAGATGGTCCACAACTGGAAGCAGATCAACAACGCGTGGATGTTCTTTGACGCAAACGGCCACATGATGACCGGTTGGATTCATGTGAACGACCACTACTACTACCTCGGCACCGACGGCAAGATGGTCAGCAATACGACCCTTACGCTGAACGGCGTGAGCTATACCTTCGACGGCAACGGCGCTTACACCGGAAACGAGAGCGTTCCGGCAACCGAAGTGAGCATCTACAAGGAGCCGAAGCAGGAGGCAGAGACCGCAAGCGCGAGTACCGGCGGCAAAAAAGGCCTTCCGAGCGACAAGACCACAGGCCCCGGCGTAAAGAAGAATTGAGGCTCTCATGCAGAGAACGGTCAAACGGCTCTCGGCCGCAGCGCTGAGCGCTACCCTGCTCTTTTCTCTCTGCCTGAGCGCCTACGGCGCAAATAAGCTGACCCGCCAGTCGAAAGGCACTTACCGTCTCTTTGACGGAAGTGCCACGATTGACGGCGTTAGACACCGCGGTGTGGATGTGAGTCACTGGCAAGGCGATATCGACTGGCAGAAAGCAGCCGCGGACGATGTGGACTTCGTGATGCTCGGCACCCGCTACAAAGGGGACACCGACCCGAAGTTCCGCGAGAACGCGGACAATGCCGTCAAGGCAGGCGTCAAACTGGGCGCCTACATTTACTCCTATGCGACCACACCCGAGGAGGCGGCAAAGGAGGCGGACTTCATTCTGAAGCTCGTCAAGGACTATCCCATCTCCTATCCGATTGCCTTCGACGCGGAAAATGAAAAAACGCTCGGTGCTCTCTCGAAAGATCAGATTACCGAGATTGTCCACACCTTTTGTAAGAAGATCAGCGATGCGGGCTACTACCCCATACTCTACGCGAACGACTACTGGTTGCAGAATAAGCTCGACATGAACGCCCTCTCGCAGTACCCGGTCTGGGTCGCCGCCTACGAGCGCATGCCGAAGTACGACCGCTATGTGATGTGGCAGGGCACGGACTCCGGCAGTGTGGCGGGCGTGCAGGGCAATGTGGACATTGACCTCCAGTTCGTGGACTTCTCGGATAAAATTCCGGCGGACAGCTGGAAAAAGTTCGACGGTGTGTGGTACTACTATCAGAACTACCGCATGCAAAAGAACGCGCTGATATTTGACGGCAAGGCCTCCTACTATATGCAGGACGACGGCACCGTGTTCACCGGCGGTTTTAAAGAGGTCGATGGTGCCAAGCGCTATTTTGAGCCCGCAAACGGCAAGATGCGCATCGGCTGGCAGCAGATTGACGGCAAGTGGTATCACTTTTCCGAAAGCGGCGCACTGCAAATCGGCTGGTTCTCCGACGGCGGCAAGTTCTACTACGCAGGCCCGGACGGCACGATGCAGACCGGATGGCTCGATGATAGCGGCAGCCTCTACTACCTCAATAAGGACGGTTCGATGCAGACCCGCTGGCTCATGCTCGCGGGCAACTGGTACTTCCTCGGCGATGACGGCGTCATGGAAAAAGGCCGGCAGACAGTCGATTCGCTCAACTACTACTTCGGCGCGGACGGCGTGATGCAGACCGGCTGGCTGAAGCTAGACGGCAAGTGGTACTTCCTCGGACAGAGCGGTGTCATGAAGACCGGCTGGGCACAGGACAGCGGCAAGTGGTACTACTTCGATGCGAACGGTGTCATGCAAAACAGCTGGCAGAAAATCGGCGGCAGCTGGTACTACTTAAACGGCAGCGGCGCCATGAAGACCGGCTGGATACAGCCGGACGGCAACTGGTACTACCTGGGCAGCGACGGCGTGATGCGGAGCGGCGTCACAGATGTTGGCGGAACGCTCTATGCGCTCGGCGGCAACGGCGTCCTGCTTACCGACACCGAAATCGACTACGGCGAAAAGCACTGGCGAGTCGGTGCGGACGGCGCAATGACGGAAGTACCCAAGAACGCACCCGCAAGCGGAAACAACGAAAGCGCGGAACAGCTCACCGTCTCCGCAGGCGCTAAGATCGGCAAAGCGCCCAAGACGGAGAGCCGCGCCGTAATTTCCGCCCCCGCGGAAGAAACGCAGGCGGAACTCAAGATTCCGACCGAAGAAGTTCCCGCACTCAATGTGAGCGTTCCTTCACAGAGCGCAAGCGTGGGGCGGGCTCCCGGGGAATAAGAGCATTTAAAATCAGACAAAACAGAGAGAGGGAAGCGGCGATTGCCGCTTCCCTCTCTCTGTTACCCTGTGCACAAATAAGCTGAATCAAAACCGAAATCCCGCAAGCTCCAGGCAGAGAAACACCAACAACACTGCGCTTAGCACCTTCTGCCACCAGTCTGTCTTTCCAAGAAAGCCGCTCAGCGCAAAAAGCCCCAGATATACAGCGGAGTATGGCCCTCCGTACCGCACCAAGCCATACTTCAACATAAACGCATCCTCAATCGCAAACAAAAGTAAGAAAAGGGCAAGCATGCGCGAGACCTTTGTCAGGCTACGCGTCAATTTTTCATCCGTCATGGCTTTTCTCCCCATCAAAAAAGAAATGCTCTGTTCACAAGCAGTCCGGGTACACAAAGCAGCAGAAGCAAAACAGCAACTACCTTTTTCCACATTCTCGCAGAGCCGAAGAGCCATCCCAGCCCGATTGCACTATTAAAAAGGAGAATGCACCATATCTGAAAGCTCTCCGAAATAGTCGGAAGTACTTTTACCGCAGTCAGTGCCCTTAAGGCAATCGATAAGCTCAAAATCCCATCTGCCAGTTTCTCTATCGTTTGTGCTTTCCCTCCGCCCATCGTATACCTCCTTCTGCGATTCTCTTTATTTTTCCGTTCTTTCTATCCGACTCCCCGACTCCGAATTCTGCTTATCACCAATCCGGACATCCATGATCCATAGTGCTTTCCTCCTACAGCCTGCTTTATTTTCGTCTCTTCTCTGCCCCCACCTGATCATTTATTGGCTTTTCGATTTCGCTTGCTTGTCTTCATCGATTTCAGTTATCCTTGAATTGATCCGACACCTTTATTATATCAATTAGCATTCCTTAATCAATGACACCCCCATTACGGTTTTATGAATCTACGCTTACAAAAAGCGCCCCGCCCGGTATTCGCTGGTGATATGTACCCTCTTTACTGGACACGAAAGTGTCACAGTAAGGAGGGTTTTATCATGCGCTATGATTATGAATTTAAGAAGATGTGTGTCGACCTGTATCGAC